>MWVX01000487.1_pt1 | contig 12555 bp, 12 predicted proteins | sample 1047311 | NCBI WGS metagenome assembly MWVX01 (sample SAMN06349984, study PRJNA376086) | soil metagenome | isolation source: MtG-4 sample Antarctic (ecotone) soil | place: Antarctica | collected 2015-01-13
GTGGACGATACACCTTTTATCAATGCTTCAAAAATTTTATTTCCTTTTCTAAGCTTAACCCACTCGTTGCTTTTATAAAGATGTTGATGATAGTCCTGCACAATAGAAGTTGGATCTTCTTTCAACTTTTTATAATAACTCTCTAAAACTTTACACATTTCTTTTGCAATTGAAAGAACATTAAATTCTTTTCTACATATCTGTTTCAATGAAACAGCATTCTGACTAAGCTCATTAAATTTTGTTTGATTAACATTTAAACCAATTCCTACTATGGCATACTTCCATTGTGTACCCGCAAGAATATTTTCAATTAAAATCCCCCCTGCCTTTCTGTCACCCCAAAAAATATCATTTGGCCATTTCACTTTTGTTTCATTGCCGGCGTAATGTTTTAAAAACTGTTGTACACCAACGGCAAAGCTCATACTTAATAAAAAAAATTGTGTGAGAGATAAATTTTCCGGCTGTATAATTATACTTAGCGTAATATTTTCACCCTTTTGTGCAATCCATTGTTTGTTTCGCTGCCCCTTACCTTTCGTTTGTTCATGGGCAAGTACAACCATTCCATGTTGTGCCAACCCTGCATGAGCTAATGCGGTGGCATAGTTGTTGGTGCTGTCTACCTGCGAAAGTTCAACAAAGGATTGACCAATAGCGCTATGAACAGGCTGCAAGTTGTTTATTTTTGGTGCAAAGCTATCATTCAGTAGTCAGTGTAAGAGGTCAACTGAGCATTTTTTAATTATAAATTGGTTTTGTTTTTGACACAATTAGATGTTCTCACAAAAAGGAAAAAGACTGTTACACGGTTAACACGTAATTCTAAGATTTTTAAATCCATTATAAAAGCTATACAGGATAAAAAAGGTGAAAATATCATTTCACTTGATCTTCGTAAAATTGATGAAGCCGTAACTGATTTTTTTATTATTTGCGAAGCCTCCAATCAACCACAAATAAGAGCAATAGCTGATTCCATCATCATTGATGTAAAAAATAATTGTAATGATGTCCCTTTTCATCATGAAGGAAAAGATAAGCTGCAATGGGTATTGATTGATTACGTAAACATTGTCGTCCACATAATGTTACCGGAAACCCGCAAATTTTATAAGTTAGAAGAGATGTGGAGTGACGCAGCGTTGGAAGAGTACAACTAATGATTATTCCGATTGTTAAATAATAAAAGTATTTTATTTATTTCCGCTAAAAAGCTATTATTTAGCGGACTTTCTTACAAATAAATAATGTCAAAAGAACTACATAAACAAGATCCTAAATCGAAGCTTCCAAAATTTACTAATCGCACAGGCGACGGAGATAATACTCCCCGCAAAGGACCAAAATTTAGTATTTACTGGGTTTACGCTATCATCTTTGCTGTATTGATCGGGTTTCAGGTTTTTGGACCATTTAGCTCAAGTTCTACAGAAGTAAACCAGGACGATTTTGAGCAAATGTTGAAAGATGGTGACGTAGCAGACTATACTGTGATTTCAAATCGTAACACTGTACGTGTTAAATTAAAAAAAGAAGCACTTCAAAAGTACGAGGGAAAATTAGGGAAGAGCATTAGTACCAACGAAGAAGGTCCACATACTTACTTTAAAATAGTTTCCGGAGATTCATTTAAAGATGATATGAGGGAGTTTTACACTGAAAACCCTGACATGGCTAATGTTGGTAAAGTAGCAACGGAAACAAATTGGTTTAGTCCTATTCTTCAAACGCTATTACCTATACTCATTTTTATTGGCATTTGGATTCTACTTATGCGCAAAATGGGTGGTGGAGCAGGTGGTGGAGGGGGGCCGGGAGGCATTTTTAATATCGGCAAATCAAAGGCTACACTTTTTGATAAAGGCACCAGGGTAAACATCACTTTTGCTGATGTAGCGGGACTTGATGAAGCCAAGGTTGAGGTGATGGAAATTGTTGATTTTCTTAAAAATCCAAAAAAATATACAGCCTTGGGAGGTAAAATTCCAAAAGGAGCTTTATTAGTAGGCCCTCCCGGAACCGGCAAAACTTTGCTGGCAAAAGCCATGGCTGGTGAGGCGCAGGTACCTTTTTTTAGCCTGAGTGGCAGCGATTTTGTTGAAATGTTTGTAGGTGTAGGTGCCAGTCGTGTCCGTGATTTATTTAAGCAGGCCCGTGAAAAAGCGCCATGTGTTATTTTTATTGATGAAATAGATGCCATTGGCCGTGCCCGTGGTAAGAATATGATGATGAGCAATGATGAGAGGGAAAGTACACTGAACCAATTATTGGTCGAAATGGATGGATTTGGAACTGATACGGGTATAATTGTATTAGCAGCGACTAATCGCCCCGATGTATTAGACACCGCGTTGCTGCGGCCTGGTCGTTTCGATAGGCAAATTTCTATTGACAAGCCAGATTTAGTAGGACGTGAGGCCATCTTTAAGGTTCATCTAATGCCTATAAAGGTTTCAGAAAAATTGGATATTCACAAATTAGCAGAACAGACACCCGGTTTTGCCGGGGCAGATATTGCCAATGTTTGTAACGAAGCAGCGCTGATTGCAGCCCGTAAAGGAAAATCAGCCGTGGACATGTCTGATTTTCAGGATGCTGTAGACAGGGTAATTGGTGGTTTGGAAAAAAAGAATAAGATCATTTCACCGGAGGAAAAACGCATTATTGCTTATCATGAAGCCGGACATGCTATTTGTGGTTGGTATCTGGAACATGCGTACCCGCTTTTAAAGGTAACTATTGTTCCCAGGGGTACTGCAGCCCTTGGATATGCACAGTACACTCCTAAAGAACAATATTTATATAACACCGATCAGTTAAACGACCAGATCTGTATGACCTTGGGTGGGCGTGCCTCGGAAGATATTTTCTTTAATAAAATTTCCACAGGCGCTCAAAATGACCTCCAACAAATTACCCGTATTGCTTATGCAATGGTAACTGTGTATGGTATGAATGATAAGGTAGGTAATGTTAGTTATTATGATCCGCAACAAGATCAGGCGTTTACAAAACCCTACTCCGAAGAAACATCAAAAATTATCGATCATGAGGTAAGGTTATTAATTGATGTTGCCTACGAAAGAACTAAGGCTTTGTTGCAGGATAAGAAAGCACAGGTAGAACAATTGGCAGAAGCATTATTGGAAAAAGAAGTTCTTTTTCAAAGTGATGTTGAAACCCTAATCGGCAGGCGTCCTTATGAAGAAAAAAAATCATTGGATGTGGAGGATGACATACCTCATCATCATGACGGAGGTATAAGCGAAGGGGTTCCACCTTATGATCCCAACGTTATTACTCAGCCGGCTGCACAACAATGAATGCTTCAGCAAAAAATAATATTCTAAAAAAAATAAGATTGGCGTTGGCGCATCCAACGCCAATTCCTTTTCCAAAAAGCGAGGGAACCGATTTAGTGTTTCAGCCTTTGCAACAGGATATTGTAGTTGAGTTTGCTGAACAGTTTACACAATTACAGGGTAAATTTAGTTTTTGCATTGATCACAAAGAACTGAGTGAACAATTTAAGAAACTTTGTTTCCTGCATCAATGGACAAAAATTTTTTGCGCAGAAGAAAAATTGTTAAACATTTTGCCTCCCAATATCTTAACGAATGACATTATCAGTTGCGAGGCTTCCGTTACCAGTTGTGAAGCACTTGTAGCCAGAACAGGCAGTGTAGTGTTAAGTACTCAAAACAGTGGCAGGATCAACAGCGTATATGCACCAGTGCATATTTGTATTGCCTATACTTCGCAATTGAGGTATGATATAAAAGATGCTTTACAACTCCTAAAACAAAAGTACGGCGAGCAACTTCCTCCTATAATAAGTTTCGCAACCGGGCCCAGTCGCACAGCTGATATTGAAAAGACATTAGTAGTGGGTGTGCATGGGCCAAAAGAAGTATATTGTTTTTTAGTTGATGACTTAGCATAATAATTACAACTTAGAAAGCCGTCTCAGGTTTTCAAAACCTGCTTACTTCTAACAATTTGGATTATTTTTATAGATATGAAAGAGCTAATCTTTTTAATAGAAGAAGTTGTTGAGGGAGGCTATACTGCCAAGGCCTTAGATGAAGCTATTTTTACTGAGGGAGATACTTTGGAGGAAATAAAAGAAAACATTAAGGAAGCTGTAGAATGTCATTTTGAAGATGAGAAGATGCCGAAGTTTATCCGGTTGCATATTGTGAAGGATGAACTAATGATTTTATGAAGATTCCCAGAAATCTTTCCGCGGATGATCTTATTAAATCATTGCGTATCTATCAATATAATATTGAGCGGCAAAAAGGTAGTCGTATTCGTTTAACGACAAATTTTAAAGGTCAGCATCATATAACAATCCCTAATCACACTTCTCTTAAGATCGGGACATTATCTTCAATTTTAACCGAGATTGCAATATATTGACAAATCCAAAGAAGAGGTCATTAATGAACTTTTTGGTAATTAAACCATGCATATTCCTCTAGGCAAAAAAGTTTATTTTCTCTCTGACTTTCATTTAGGTGCACCTAATCCTGCATCGAGCCTGAAAAGAGAAAAATTAATTGTTCAATTTCTTAACGAGATAAAAGCAAACGCATTTGCCATTTTTATTGCAGGGGACATTTTTGATTTTTGGTATGAGTATAAAAAAGTTGTTCCCAAAGGATATGTACGTTTATTAGGAAAGCTTGCAGAACTAACAGATGCTGGCATAGCCATCTATTTATTTGTAGGTAATCATGACATGTGGATGAAAAATTATTTTCAAAAACAGTTAGGCATACCTATTTATTTTGAGGTGAAGGATTTCGTTATCAATGGAAAAAAGTTTCATATCGGCCATGGGGATGGTTTAGGCCCGGGTGATCATAAATATAAATTGTTGAAAAAAGTATTTCGAAATCCGCTGTCTCAATGGCTCTTTGGACTTTTGCCTGCCTCCATCGGCATAGGGCTTGCAAACTATTCAAGCAAAAAAAGCAGGGAGGGAACAGGCAGTTCAGAAGAAAAATTTTTGGGTGAGGAAAATGAATGGCTTATTACTTACAGTAAAGAAGTATTGGAAGAAAAAAAGGTTGACTATTTTATTTTTGGACATAGACATTTGCCCATCGACTTTCGTCTATCTAATGAATGCCGGTATATTAACCTGGGAGATTGGATCAATTATTATACTTATGCTGTTTTTGATGGCAACGAATTAACACTGAAATCCTATACCGGACAAGAAGCTAAAATTGTAAAAAAGGGATGAAATATTTTTTCCTGATACTATTTGATTTATTATTTGTTCCTGCTATTTATGCACAGAACGACAGTAATTTTCATTTGGTTAGATCAATAAAACTTCAGGCTACCGATTTCGCATTAGACAATTTGAATAATCTTTATATTTTAAGCAATACAGATCAGTTAAAAAAATTTAACGAAGCAGGAGATTCAATTGCAGTATATAATGATGTAAGAAGATTTGGAAAAATCTATTCAATTGATGTATCCAACCCACTCAAAATTTTACTATACTACAAAGATTTTTCTACCATCGTTATTTTAGATCGTTTACTTTCCCCAAGAGGTTCAGTTGATTTGCGTAAGCAGAATATTGCACAGGCAACAGCCATAGGTTCTTCGTATGATAACAACATCTGGATATTTGATGCCATCGATAATAAACTGAAAAAGATTGACGAGAACGGTAACCTTCTTTTAGAAACTATTGATTTCAGAACTGTTTTTGAAGAACCGTTTGCACCGCAAAAAATTTTAGACATCAATGGTTTGGTGCATTTGTACGATTCGGCTGTTGGTTTAATATCTTTTGATCATTACGGCTCTTTTCAAAAAAAATATTCCCTGGCTAAATGGCAAAACATTAATGTATTTGATACAAATATTACTGGAATTTATGATAACAATATTATTTTGTACAATACGTCAAACTTCATGCAAAAACAATATCAGTTTCCATCTTCATTCGGATCTTTTAACCAATATATTATTGGGAGCACACGTCTTTTTACATTATCAAAAGATTCAGTAAACATTTATAACTTCCGGTTTTAGTCTTAGCTGAGACATGGTTAAAAAGTAATTTTAAAAAAAGCATAAACTAAGAACCGTGCCATGCCTCCTGCTAATTTTTACAAATCAATTTAAACCAGATTCTTAGAGACTGTTTAGGATTTTTGGCAAAACGCTAAATACTGACTGACAAATCAATGCTTTATGAAGGCAGGGTGTGCCCTCCCCCTTTTATAAAAGGTGGAATATAGGAACATTCATGCTGTAATAAAAGACAATAACGGGGGATTTCAAATGCATACAAATTCTTTAATGAAAATCCTAAACAGTCTCTAAGTAAGTAATTTTATTGTAAAGAGCCGGGGAATGAATAATTTTTTAGGACAAATTATATTAAGTAACACTGTAGAAAATTGGTTGTGGACAGCAGGAATTATTTTATTTGTAATTCTTCTTAATAGAATAATTTCCCGTTACCTGGCAAAATTATTATGCCGCTTATTTCGTAGACAGTGGAAAATATTTGATGAGCAAACATTTGTTTACCTTGTTATTCATCCTCTAAGTATTTTTTTAGTCGTTACTGTTTCCATTATTGCTTTATACAGATTAAATTTTCCTGCCGAACTAAATTTTTTTATATACAAATTTTCACTTCAAAATATTTTTCACACCATTGCTGCTATTATCCAGGTAGCCACTTTTATCTGGTTACTATTACGCATCATCGACTTTATAGCCTCAATTCTTGAGCTTAAGGCAAATGCTACACCTGACCAGGGAGATAACCAGTTGATTGTTTTTTTTAAAGATTTTGTAAAGGTGATTTTAGGAATTATCGGTTTTCTTATGATCCTGCATTTTGCTTTTGATTATCACATAGGTAGTTTACTTACTGGATTGAGCATCGTTGGTGCGGCCATTGCACTGGCCTTGAGGGAGAGCCTTGAAAATTTAATTGCATCTTTCGTGATCTTTTTTGACAAGCCTTTTACTACTGGTGACATGGTAAAAGTGCAAAATATTACAGGCAATGTAGAACGTATTGGTTTACGCAGCACCCGCATCCGCACACTTGATAAATCATACGTCACTGTTCCTAACAAACAAATGGTAGATAGCATATTAGATAATATTTCACTCCGCTCGCAATTAAGAGGGGAACTAATATTATATATTAACGTGCATACACAGCCAGGAAAGGTAGAATCGCTTATTGCTGAAATAAATGCTTACCTGCAAACAGTTAAGGAAGTCTCAACTTTCAATGTAATATTCAATGACATAAGGATGCAGGCATTTATTGTAACGGTTGAGTTTTTTACCATGCCAATAGAAGCGGGCAAATTTACAGAAATCAGGCAAGGGCTTAATTTATTTGTGTTGCAAACAATGGAGCGGTTAGAAATAAGAATTGCAGCGGAAGGAGTAAAGAATGACGATCAGGGAATTATAATGAAAGAGGAACAAAGAAAAAATTTCTAATTAAATTCTAATTGATAAAACTATTTCTTTATTGAAGAATTAATGATCTCGCCTAACTCTTTATCAAACATTCCATACTTGCCATATTCTACAACCCTGCCAACTTCCTGTCCATTTTTTAAAACAATAAAGGTTGGCACATTAATAATTTTAAATGCCTCTGCTAAATGATGAACTGTTTTTTTGCTGCGGTCTACACCCAGCAATGTTATATTATCTTGTGAGAAGCCTGCTGCATCAGTCAGCGCAAAAAATTTAGGAAAAAGATTTTTTGTATCGTCACACCAGGTGCCTCCAAAGGCAAGAATATGTATAGAGTCTTTTGCAGATGTAAACGCTCGCAAAGCTCCGGGTTCTGGTGCATATCCTTTTTGATTTTGTGCGTACCACGTAAATGCCGTATCAGTTGCCAGATCCTTTTTAGTCATAAAACCTTTTATGATTTTATTTCCACTTGCATCTTTAGTTATTTCGGCAGATTGTGCAAATATTAATTGAGTAGTAAAAAGGGACAGGATAAATAAAATCTTTTTCATAATGAACTATAAAACCAAAAATAACCTTTAGAAAAATGAAGATTAGTTAATGTAAAAACTTTCTCACAGATTTCACAGAAAGACACAGATAAAATACATCTGGTAATCTGTGTTAATCCGTGTTATCTATGAACATATAAATAAATGGAGAGATTTATTGCCAAAGTTTTTACAAATGAGCTTTTAACTCCAGGAGAAAAATTTTTAGACGTTGCAGTGATTGGATCATTACATATTTATCATCAGCCCTCGTATTTTTTTTCAAATAGTCTTTTGCTCCTTCAATAGTAAATTTTCTTCGCCTTACCAGGTCATGTATCAACTGCAGGTTCTTAACATCTGCTGGTGTAAAAAAACGGTCGCCTTTTCTATTCTTGCGCAACTGCATTCCAAATTCTCCTTCCCAATACCGAAGCAGTGAAGTATTCACATTAAACATTTCTGCTACTTCCCCAATAGAATAATATTGCTTTTGAAATAAAATTTCGTCATCAGGTATTACTACTTTCTCCAACTCCTCACTCATTTCTTTTATTGACTTACGGCCACGGCTATTTTTCGTTTTTTCTTTTTGGATAGGTATGATATTGCCAGACTGCATCTCTCTTTGCTCCTTTTCGACTTCTTGCGAAAACTCAAATGTTATTTGCTGTTTAGGTTCCATGAGTTCTCCAAATTTAATTATCATACCTCAGAATACATTTATTAATCTAAACTCTGGTTAGAGGCTTTTGCTCTTTTTAATAATTCATCAAATTGTTGGGGACTTAAATCGTTATAAAAGAAATAAACAGGATCAACTTTTTGCCCGTTTTTATGCACTTCGTAATGACAGTGCGGGCCTGTGGATTTTCCTGTATTGCCCACATATCCAATTATCTCGCCTCGTTTTATTCTTTGCCCCCTTCTTGATTTTATTCGGACCATATGGCCATATAGTGTCTCATATCCATACCCATGGTTGATAACAATATGGTTGCCGTATCCGGAATTACTATATTCAGCAATTTTTACGGTTCCATTTGCTGTAGCGTAAATAGGAGTGCCTTGTGGTGCCGAAAAATCAAGACCAGCATGCATCTTAATGGTTTTATAAATTGGGTCTATTCTATGACCAAACCCCGAGGCAATACGATTTAGGTCTTTATTACTAACAGGCTGAATAGCCGGCGTAGCCGAAAGCAACAGCTCTTTATTTTTTATTAGAACCGCCAGTTCATCATAAGATGTTTTTTGTGACACTACCCGGCTGGAAAGATTGTTTAAAGACGCATAGATAGAACTAACCAATTCTGTGGTTTCCATTCCTTCAACTTTTGCCACTTCCTGTTGTTTAGCAAGGACACTTGCCCTGGCGCTATCAAGTATGGGTTTAGCTTCAAAAATTTCACGGTAAACCGTGTTATCACGCTTTTCAAGTTCAACCATTTGTTGTTCCAATGACCGCACTTTTTTACTCATATCCTTGTAGGTGTATCGTAACCTTTCATTATCCGCCTTGATAATTCTTTCTGTTGGAGAACCTACGAACTGAAAAGCGAAATAAGAAATAATGGCAGACGTGACCAGGGCAACAGCCATAAAACTAAACAGCCTTAGCAATTTAACCCGCAGGGGTGTTACCAGCTTTTCGTAGCGAAGTGTATGGGTATTATAGTAATATTTTATTTTTTTCATGATGGCAAGTGGTGCAACTGAGCAACCGATATTCAATCACCTACTCTTACCTTTGCGCTTCTTCAAAATGGGGCAAAGACAAATATACTGGCATAAAAACCAAAAAACTACGTATTTATTGTTACCATGATGAGCAGTAATGACATACGATTAACATTTTTAGATTTCTTTAAATCGAAAGGACATAAGATTGTGCCCTCTGCGCCCATAGTTATTAAAAACGATCCGACACTGATGTTTACCAATGCAGGCATGAACCAGTTTAAAGATTATTTTTTGGCCAACAGAACGGCTCCATATCCAAGAATAGCAGATACACAAAAATGTTTACGGGTGAGTGGAAAACACAATGACCTGGAAGAAGTTGGGGTAGATACTTACCATCACACCATGTTTGAAATGCTTGGCAATTGGAGTTTTGGTGATCCTGCCCAACCAGATACAGGCTATTTTAAAAAAGAAGCCATTGAATGGAGTTGGGAATTGTTGACAAAAAAATTAAACATCCCGGCAGATAGAATATATGCCACTGTGTTTGAAGGCAGTAAAGAAGAAAATATTGAAAAAGATACAGAGGCAATCAATGAATGGAAAAAATGGATTGAGGATGACAGAATTTTATTATTTGGAAAAAAGGATAATTTTTGGGAAATGGGTGATACAGGACCATGCGGCCCTTGTACGGAAATTCACATCGATACCCGTTCAGATGAAGAAAGAAAAATGATTGACGGAAAAGTTCTTGTCAATGCTGATAACCCCCAGGTCATAGAAATCTGGAACAATGTATTTATTCAATACAACCGTTTTAAGGATGGCAGCCTTCAACAACTTCCTGCACGGCATGTAGATACAGGGATGGGTTTTGAAAGATTGGTAAGAGTGCTGCAAAACAAGCAATCCAATTATGACACGGATGTGTTCACAAAAACAATCAGTAAGATTGCAGAAGTAACAACCAAGATATATAAAGGCTCGAATTCCAAATCAGATATTGCTTTTCGTGTTTTAGCTGATCATATCCGGGCAATTTCTTTTACGATTGCAGATGGGCAACTGCCATCTAACACAGGCGCAGGTTATGTTATCAGAAGAATTCTTAGAAGAGCTGTTCGTTATTACTGTTCTTATTTAGATTATCAACAGCCTTTGTTGTTTCAATTGATTCCTGTGATTGCAAAGCAATTTGAAAATGTTTTTCCTGAATTAAAAAAGCAGGAGGGCTTTATAACTAAAGTAATAAAGGAAGAAGAAGATGGTTTCTTAAAAACGCTGGAACAAGGTATTAAAAGATTTGATTTACTGACTTCATCTCTTAAAAATATCAAACTTATAAATTCTCGTAGTCAGGAGGCTCCCCGCATGCCTGTAACAATCATAAACGGACATGATGCATTTATGCTTTATGATACTTATGGGTTCCCAATTGATCTGATAAACTTAATGGCTAAAGAAAAGGGATTTGAAGGAGTGGACATGAGAGAATTTGAACATCTACTTCAATTACAAAAGGAACGTGGCCGTGCTGATAGAGCTGTAGATACAGAAGATTGGATAATTATAAATGAGAGTAAGAAAGCAAATGAATTTGTGGGTTACGATTTGTTAGAAGCAAAAGCAAATATCCTACGATACAGAAAAGTAAAAACAAAAACTAAAGAAGTTTATCAAATAATCTTAGATAAAACCCCTTTTTATGCAGAAAGCGGCGGCCAGGTGGGAGATACCGGTTGGTTGACAATTGATGGTTCACAGTTGACAGTTATCGACACGAAAAAAGAAAACGATCTTATCATTCAAGTGCTTGAAAAGTTACCTCCCCAATTTCAAGGGAAGGTGCTGGCTGCCGTAGATAATAAAAGAAGAAAAAGGATTGCTTTACATCATAGTGCTACCCACCTAATGCATGCAGCTTTACGGTCAGTGCTTGGTAAACATGTAGTTCAAAAAGGTTCATTAGTTAACGCGGATTATTTGCGTTTTGATTTTTCTCACTTTTCTAAAATGTCAACTTCGGAAATAATCCAGGTTGAAAAACTAGTGAATGAAAAAATAAGAGAGAACATCCCGGTAGTAATTAAACAAATGCAAAAAAAAGAAGCGGAACAAATGGGCGCAATGGCATTGTTTGGAGAAAAATATGGTGAGATGGTAAGGGTTGTAATGATGGATCCAAATTTTTCAATAGAATTGTGCGGAGGGACACACGTGGGAAGTACAGGAGCATTAGGTTTTTTTAAAGTCACCGGTGAAACAGCTATTGCAGCGGGAGTACGGCGTATTGAAGCTATATGTGGAGAAGCAGCAGAACAATATATAAATGATCAATTGGAACAGTTGAAAGAAGTAAAAGAATTATTAAGGAACCCAAAAGAATTGGGGAAATCTATTGAATTAATTAATAATGAAAATACCAGGTTAAAAAAAGAATTAGAAAAAACTGAGCAAGTTCAGATAAAAGTGCTAAGTACCTCCCTATTAAAAAAAATACAAACGATTAATGGTATTCAATTTATTGGAGAAATAGTAGAAGTAGGTAATGCTGAGGCTTTGAAAAAAATAGCTTTTGATCTAAAATCGCAACTCTCAGCTTTTGCAATAGCTTTAGCAGCAAATATTCAGGGTAAACCTGCTGTTGTTTTACATTTTGATGAGATTATTGTAACCGAAAGGGGTTTAGATGCCTCAAAGATCATAAAAGATATTATTGCTCCGTTGATCAAAGGAGGCGGAGGCGGTCAAAAGAATTTGGCTACTGCCGGTGGGCAAGATGTTTCTACCCTTCATCAGGCAATTGAAACTGTAAAATCATTGATCTGACCCATTCAAC
>MWVX01000488.1_pt1 | contig 12550 bp, 11 predicted proteins | sample 1047311 | NCBI WGS metagenome assembly MWVX01 (sample SAMN06349984, study PRJNA376086) | soil metagenome | isolation source: MtG-4 sample Antarctic (ecotone) soil | place: Antarctica | collected 2015-01-13
TCCTCATCCTTCTGATAGATGGGAAGATGTACGCAATGAAATATTCAACGACATTTATCAAACCTTCTGGAGTGAAGAGAAACAATCTTTTGTGCAATGTAAAGGCAGTAATGAAATGGATGCTGCTTTTATGATGTATGCCTTCCTGAAACTGGGGTTTACGGAAGAAGCTACTGCTTTTATAGGATGGATAAAAGAAAGATGTATGCAGTCCGGCATGCAGTTAATGTACACAATAGATGGACAAACGGAAATAGAGGAACGTGTGCTGGAGCATCTGTCTGGCTACAAAAATTCGAAACCGGTGCGTATAGGCAATGCGGCATACCAACAGTTTCAATTAGATATTTACGGCGAGTTGATTGATACTATATACCTATTCAATCATTATGGTGGTGCGATCACTTATGAGCTTTGGCAGAGAATTGAAAAGCTGGTGGAGATTGTTTGTGAAAAATGGCGTCTTCCTGATCATGGTATCTGGGAAATCAGGAGTGAAGAAAAGGAGTTTTTACACAGCCGTCTGCTATGTTGGGTGTCGCTTGACAGAGGGATTAAAATTGCAAAACAGCGTTCGTTTCCTCATCCTTCTGATAGATGGGAAGATGTACGCAATGAAATATTCAACGACATTTATCAAACCTTCTGGAGTGAAGAGAAACAATCTTTTGTGCAATGTAAAGGCAGTAATGAAATGGATGCTGCTGTCTTACTAATGCCTTTGCTGCGTTTTATTTCACCATTTGAAGAGAAATGGACAAAGACGATGATGGCAGTTGAGAAAGAATTAGGTACAGATGTACTCGTTTACCGGTACCATAATAAACAGCATAAAGCAGATGGATTAGATGGAAAAGAAGGAACTTTTACCATGTGTTCCTTCTGGTATGTGGAGTGCCTGGCAAAAGGGGGTGAAGTAGAAAAAGCAACCGAGTACTTTGAAAAACTATTAGGCTATGCTAACCACCTTGGGCTTTTTGCAGAACAGATTGGTATGCGTGGTGAGCACCTGGGGAATTTTCCGCAGGCATTTACGCACCTGGCATTAATTAGTGCGGCCTTGCAATTAGATAAAAGTTTAGACACTTAGAAGAGAGCTCTTTTGGCTTACTTAAATGGCTGTTACAAATCTGTAATAAATGTTTGTATTCAAAAAATCATGTATCACAAATTAATATCAATGATCAACATTAGGATTAGCATTTGATGAATACCATAATGGATAGTAAATCAGTGATAATGTTTGAAAATTGTCTAGTGTAGCCTGCTAAAAGGGATAAATCACCACAAGTATGATTTGTCCCCTTCTCATTCTCGTCTAAACGCCAATTTTATCTGGTACACGCCTTCACTTGCCTGTTCTTTATTGAGCATACAAAATTGTTGATGGGGAAGGTTTAATTGTTCAAAATATATTAATAAGGAGGAAGAGGGAATTTCAGCAATCTTCTTTTGCAGCTAAAAACCGAACGCAGGGGAATTTATCAGATGGTAACAACTTCTTAGTTCCGAGGTCACATTTTCTGCTTTTGTGGTCACATTTCTTTTTTGGTCAAAACAAAAAAGCGGCTATATTTTTCATATCCGCCTGATTATCAAGCTCCCCCTTCAGGACTTGAACCTGAGACCCTCTGATTAACAGTCAGATGCTCTAACCAACTGAGCTAAGGAGGAATGTGTTTTTCTGAGACCCTCTGATTAACAGTCAGATTACTATTACCCTTGTGATTTCAGGACGGCAAAAATAGGCGATTTTGTTTTCCAGCCAAATGAAAATGTCCTTTCGGAATAAATTTTTGTAAAAGCAAAACGAGATCAAAATAATCCCAAAAAATTTTTGCTTTCCAAACCCACAAACACACCATCCTCTTTAACCTCTACAGGCCAGTGCTTCAGGTAATAACCTTCGCCGCTAACATTGCGCCCATTCTTCATGCAAAACTTATAGCGGTGCAGCGGACAAACCACGTTGCCTAACGCATCTATAAAACCTTCGGCAAGCAGCCCACTTGCATGAGGGCATTTGGCTGGAAAGGCAAATAACTCGTCCTTATATTTTCCAATACAAATGGTTTTTTCATAAGCTACCAAGGTGGCTAAATCATTGGTTCCAAACGAAATCTCTTTCAAACTTTCCGCCACCTTAACCCACCTAATCTTTTCAATAGCCATACCTATCAACTTATAAACCTGTCAACTTATCAACTTCCCTTACTTCAATAGAGGAACTCTGCCTTATACGGATACCGTATCCTATACAACTCTCTTACTTTATCCAAGATTACCCGTCGCAACCCGTCAATATTTGTTCTTTCGAGGGCTGAAATAAAAATAGCATTGCCACCTGTTTGTCCTTGCCAGCGTTGTTTTAAATCATCCAGTATTTGTTCCTTCGTCTCCTCATTTAGCCATTCGTCAAATGTGTGCTTGATGTAGAGATCCATTTTATTGAAAATCGTGATCGTTGGCTTTTCGTGCACTTCTAATTCCTGCAAAGTTTTGTTCACAACCCCTAACTGGTCTTCATAAGCAGGATGAGAAGTATCAACTACATGCAGCAAAATATCAGCTTCTCTTACTTCATCCAAGGTGCTTTTAAAACTCTCCACCAAATGGTGCGGAAGTTTGCGAATAAACCCAACCGTATCGCTCAATAAAAACGGTGTGGTTTCGTAAACAATTTTGCGGGTGGTAGTATCAAGCGTTGCAAACAATTTGTTTTCGGCCAGTACCTCGCTTTTGCTAAGCAGGTTCATAATAGTACTTTTGCCTACGTTAGTATAACCAACTAATGCCACCCGTATATATTCGCCGCGTTCTTTACGCTGTGTAAAGGCTTGCTTGTCTATCTCATTTAACCGTTTGCGAAGCAACGAAATTTTATCACGTACAATACGTCTGTCGGTCTCAATCTCGGTTTCACCAGGGCCTCTTGTACCAATGCCGCCACCAAGCCGTTCAAGATGCTTCCACATGCCCCGCAGGCGTGGTAAAATGTATTGGTATTGCGCCAGTTCTACCTGTGCTTTTGCCTGCGCCGTTTTAGCACGACTAGCAAAAATGTCAAGAATCAAATCACTCCGGTCAATGGTTTTTACCTCAACCTCTTTTTCTATATTTCCAATCTGAGATCCACTTAATTCATCATCAAAAATGAGGAGCTTAATGTCGCGGTTCTGTATGTATTGTTTTATCTCCTGAAGCTTTCCTTTTCCTACAAATGTTTTACTATCGGGGTGCGCCAACTTTTGTATAAACTTTTTTACTGTCACAGCCCCAGCCGTTTCTGCTAAAAAGGCCAGTTCATCCAAATACTCTGTTACTTCTTGTTCCCTTTGGTCTTTCTGAACTACACCTACAAGCACGGCCCGCTCTTCGTTATTGATTTTATTTTTTTTATCCAGCATGTAAACTATTTGAATTTGTAAAACTAAAAAAGCGATGCCACCTTTCGGCACATCGCTTTACTAAGTAGATAATTATTTTAGAGTCCGCTAATGGTCAAGCCAATACTCATTGCATTCATTTTAGGGCCTACACCTTCTTTAAAAAGTGATGTTAGCGAATAAGAGGTAAAGGCGCTAAAGTGGCCGTATCCTATCCTTCCCGTAAGTGAAATACGAGTAGTATTAAAAAAGCGCTTACTTTTTTCTTTCACTATGTAATCATTAATCTCGTTACCACCTTTATCCTCCAGAGTTTTACCCTTTACCCAAGCTGCCAGCATGGTGCCTACTTTAGCGCCAATTGCTACTTTAAAACTTTTGCCATCAGCTTCAGGGTTTGAAGAAAAACGCAACTCAACAGGAAGCTCTAAAAAAGCAGTTGCTACTTTATATTTTTTGAAGTGCGCAGTATCTGCGGCATTTTTAAATACAACGCTTTTTGTATTGTCCTTAATGCCTGCAGTCATTTTATCTAAAAAAACATGATCGGTAGCAAGGCCTGGGCCTAACGCCACGCTAAGCTTTGGAGATGTCTTAAAAGGAAAATCCATCATCAGGTACATATTAAAAGTGCGGGACAGACCGGCGGTTTTAATAGAGTCAGGGCGGTCTTGCCAGGTGGCGGCACCCAGTTGAATCATAAAATGATCTTTAGCCCTTGTTTGCATTGGGCCTATGATCCTTCGCGGAGCAGTTGAATCATTTTGCGCAAATGAAGAAAAGGAAAGACAAAGGACGAAAGCACTGAACACAATTTTTCTCATAAAAGGAGTTAAAGGCAACAAATGTATTTTTCAATCGGTTAACGAAAGGTTAAACGAAGATATAAAACAGTTGAAAATTTAGAGTTCAAAATTCAGTGTTGATTTATCCGGTCGTTTATTGCGATTGATTGAGCCTTATAAGTGTGTTTTTTGTGCGCGGCGTTGGGTGTTACTATTGATCGTCCACTATTGTTCCGGTTAAGTTTGGGTGACAGAGTGTGAAATGTAGAAGGGGGAAGGGTTTGCGAAAGTTTTTGATTTTTGGATCGAGCAGGCTTTGGCGTTTTAGGTATATAGCATAGCAAATAAACCGGGGCAAGTAGGTTGCAAAGCTTTTCAATTTGGTGAGCCAGTATGCATTTTATAAGTGTATTGAAAGTCAATTAGCGGATAAAGCGGTTCAGTTGCCCGGGAGCAGCGCAAGTATCAAAACCGGATTTTTACCTTCCCATTCTTCGCTTTATTTTTCCATTTCGGGCCTTCTTTTAAAAGACGTATTGCCTCTTCGTCGCATTTATCGCAAAGCGATTTGGTAACTGTAATGTTCACCGGTTCGCCTTGTTTATTCAACTCAAAGCTCAGTTCTACTTCGCCGCTAACCGGCTTTATTTTAAGCTCAGTGGGTGATTTCATATTAGAAGCAATGTATTCGTCAAAATAGCTCCAGCCAATGGCAGGTTCCAGGGTATCAATCTGAAACATCTGTCTTCTTGACGACACCGCATTTGATTTGGCTTTTTTGCTTACGACTACTTCCTCAAGGCCACGGTCCGCCCTTTGTAATACCACATCAAAATTTCGTATTGTATCAGTTACCTTACTACGTCCAATCGTTGTTCCGTCCTGCAGCAAGGCTATATTATTTTGGGGAGAATCCACTTTGTCTTTTGACTTATTAATATCCCTCTCCATTGCTGTTGCTGCCACTTCCTTGCTATCTTGTTCGAACAGGCTATTTCCAGCCGTCGTTGCCATCGGTTTATTAAAGTCGTTTTTATTCTTGCTTTTGTATTCTTTTTCTCCAGGAGCATTTGATACCTTTTTATTGAGGGCTACTGTTTCATTGCTTACGGGTACATTGGAAAGAATTGAAACGGAATCTGCGTTTGTCGTTTGATTTATCGTTGGCGTTTGTTTGTTGCTGTTTGTTATAGTAAGAGCCACTTCATTTTTAGATGATGGAATGAGGCTTTGAATAATAAACCAGCCGCCTCCGGCAATTAAAACAAAAAGAGCCGCGATTTTCATCCAGTTGCTGCTTATAAAAAAAATTCCTCTTTTCTCGTCGTTCGCAATTCTTTGTTTGAGTTTTTGTTGAATGGAGGTTAAATCAGCCGTTGCCGTTTTTGTGTAGGTATATCCTTCAAGGGCATCGGCAAGAAACGGATCATCCAGCGCAGCTTTTTCAAGCGCATGCATTTGTGCAGGCGAAAGGCCGCCACTATGATAGCGTTCGACATCCTGCGCTGTATAATTAATTAACTCTTTCATCTACGCCATTGTTTTTTTGCCTTGCTTTTCCATGCAAAGCTTTAAATTCCGCCGCCCGTTTTGAATATAGCTGCGTATCGCATTCCAGTCTATTCCTGTTTCTGAGCTTATCTCGTTATAACATTTTCCTTGCAGGTAAAAGGCTTCTATAACTATTCGCTGGTCGGTTACTAACTGCCCCATACAAAACTCTAACTGCTTAAAATTTTCTTCCCGCAACATTACGTCCTCCAGATGCCCGCTTTCCTCTGATTGCATAAAATCCTCGCCCATTTTTGTAACGGGAGTTCGCTTCTGGCCACGAAGCCGCATCAGACAATGGTTTTTAGCCACGGTGTAAAGCCAGCTTTTGAAGTTTTCAACCTGGTGTTTTTGCAGCTTCGTAACTAGTTCTTCAAAGATGGCCATTACAGCATCCTGCGCATCTTCTGGTTCTTTTAGATACTTGAGGCAAACGCCATATACCAGGTCCATATAACGTTGGTATAAATCGCCAAGTATAGCCAGGTCAGTTGAGTTTTTGTATTGCTCCACCAATTCAGCATCTAACAAAGAAGATGATATTTTTTTCAAAAAACCCAAGGTGGTTAAAAGTAAGAAGAAATAATTTTTTGTAAGGGGTGTGCATTTTGTTAAAAGCTCGCATCCTAAAGCAAACCGCTCTGCGTATGAGAAAAATTTCTATTTCCATCCCGAAGCCTTGTCATGAAAATTGGGATGTGATGAGGCCTGAAGCCTACGGCAGATATTGCGGCTCTTGTGAAAAAACAGTCATTGATTTTTCAAATATGAGCGACCGGGCCCTTGTTCAATTCTTCAAGCAACCTACAGGATTACTATGCGGACGTTTTATGCCAGATCAATTAGATCGCGTTATTGAAGTGCCACGGAAACGAATTCCCTGGCTCCGTTATTTCTTTACCATAGCACTACCGGCTTTTTTAGTATCGTGCAAATTTGCCGGGCGAAAGCCAGGGCTGCGCAATGTGCAAAACACAGAGCAACGTATTACCGGCGATACAATAATCGTAAAGCCACATCGACTGCAAATGATTGGAATGCTTGTGCCGATACCAATAGATTCTGCTTCAAAAGCGGCTAAACAAAAACAAGACAAATCAATTCAGTCAATAAAAAAATGTAAAGTGCAAGCGATACAAAAGGACCGTATTGGTTTTAGTGCAGCACCGTTTGTATTTCATCCTATTGTACTTAAAGAAGAAGGGGATAATGCTTCATCCGATATCACAAATGAGCTTAAAGGCATGATGGGTAAGATTTCTATTTCGAGAACTCCCATAAAGAACGAGAAGCTCTCTAAGCTTTTACTTAAGCAAAGAGTTTCGCTCTCAACTTCTTCTTTTACTGTTTATCCTAATCCTGTCTTACCAGGTTCTTTATTAACATTAGATGTAAAATTAATGGAGCAAGGCTCTTACGTAGTTTCGATTATAAATACCGGAGGTGTTGCGGTACAGCGTTCAAAGATTGAATTAAATAAAGAAGCGAAAAGCCTTCAGCTGAACCTGAAAGCGCTTACAGCAGGATATTATTTTGTTGTACTGACAAATACAAACTCAAGTAAGCGGTATACAGAGTTACTTAAGGTACAATAGTTATTGAAAGCCCGGGTGAAATTGTTCAAGCGTCTTGCGCAAAAACTCCCTGTCAAGGTGGGTGTAAATTTCGGTGGTGGTAATGCTTTCATGCCCCAGCATTTCCTGTACGGCCCGCAAGTCGGCACCGCCTTCCACCAAATGCGTAGCAAAGGAATGGCGGAATGTATGTGGTGAAATTGTTTTCTTAATTCCAGCTTTTTTTACCAGGTCTTTTATAATGATAAAGATCATTACTCTTGTTAGCCGCTTTCCCCGGCGGTTTAGAAAAACAATGTCTTCTTCGCCTGTTTGTATCTCCTGCTTGTTACGAGTACTGTTTACATAAATCAAAATATATTTAATGGCGCTGCTGCCGATGGGTATTAGCCGTTCTTTGTTTCCTTTGCCTATCACTCGTGCAAAGCCTACATCTAAGAAAAGCTGGGATAGCTTCAAGTTCACTAACTCCGTTACCCGAAGGCCACAGCTATACATTGTTTCTATTATAGCTTTGTTGCGGGTTCCTTCAGGTGTGCTTACATCTATTTGCGAAAGAATAGTTTCAATTTCATCAAAGCTTAATACATCGGGTAAAACCCGTTTTAGTTTTGGTGCTTCTAAAAGTGCTGTTGGATCAACTGTGGTAATATCTTCTAACAAACAGTATTTATAAAAAGTTCTAAATGCGGAGATGATGCGGGCCTGTGAAGTTTGCGTCATGCCTAATTCAGCGATCCATTTAATAAACTGTTGAAGAATTTTTAAATCAATTTCAGAAGGAGTCTTTTTTACATCATTACTTATTAAAAACTGTGTAAATTTTTCAAGGTCGGATAGATAGGCAATGATAGAATTGTGGGACAAGGAACGCTCTAATTGCAGGTAAGCTTTGAATCCTTTTTTATACGGTTCCCACATAAGGAAGTTGGCAGTTTAGACTTGGCAGCAGGCAGTGATAGCGACTGTATTATCCACGTCCATTTCTGAAAATTTTGTTGCAATGGTGGCTATAGTAACCTAATAATCTTACTTACAACTGCTTTACAAGCTGATCTTTTTCTCATACACTTTTCCCTCTTCAATCATCTTTACGAATAAGCGGGTTTTTGTAATATTCACACTATCCACTGTTTCGTGCAGTTTATTAAAATCAATATCGTAAGCTTTATCAAAAGACATCGTAGCCTTTTGGCCAGTTGCCATATTTTCAACAAACACAGAGCCCCTGTCAGTGTAGGCAACCAGGTCGGCGTCAAGGGAAAACTTAGGGTCAAATTTTGTAAATGCGCCGGTAATCTTCCTGGATTCCCTGGCCTTATCGTAGCTAAGTTTTGCTAAAAATCCTCTGCCGGTTATGCAGTCATTAAGCTGAAGCCAAACATAGCTGGTATCTTTAAAAAAGCAATCGATCGCCGATTTGTTCAGGCTGACTGGCTGGCCCAAAAATTCGGACAGCGATATTAATCTTGAGTCCACCAAGTCATAAGCCCAAAGCATGCTATCTGCCTTGCACTTATTAACGCCGATGGCTACTATTGGGTTTAATGGATCATCCCCTTTGAAGTTGAAGGAATCGGTTGCGCAGGCGGTATCACAAAAAGTTTTACCTGAAGAACTATTGTTGCAGGAAGTTGTAAAAGCGGCTATTGCAATTGTCAATAAAAGAAAAGTTGTACGCATAAGATTTGTTACAAACAAAAATAGTCTTCCCAAATACGACTTTCAAAATTCTTTTATTGTGTGGTAGCGCTTAGTCCCAAGTTGGTCTTCTATCGTAGATACCTTGATCAAATTAGATGTGTACATCTTTGCTATTTACCCTTCCGGGTATTAAGTTTGTCTGCTCAATAACTAAACCACTATGAAAGCTAAACTTCTTTTTGCTGGTCTTTTAATAGCCTTTTCAATTGCTTGCAACAAATCAAATGATAGTAATAACAGTACCTTCGATCCGAACTCTTTGCACAACCGCTCCGTTGGCGGATCAGCAAACGAATTACTAAGTGCCGGTAAGTATAAATCATTGAAAGTTGAGGTGCAGTATATGGCGGGTTTTGCTCCTGATGCGACTGCAATCAATCATCTAAAAAATTTTTTAGAAACACAATTAAGCAAACCGGATGGGGTAACTATTGTGATGAAAGAAATTGCAGGGATAGCAAATACCGCCCTGAATGCTGATGAAGTTCATACAATTGAAAAAGCTAACAGGACTGTTTTTTCAATGGGTACTGAAATGGCAGTTTATATTTTATATACTAATGGAAACTATAGCGATAACAATGTTTTAGGTATAGCCTATAGAAATACTTCTGCAGCTATATTTGGTAAAAAGGTAAGGGATAATTCCGGCGGCATTGGGCAGGCAAGCCGTTTAAAATTAGAGGCCACCGTATTGGAACATGAGGTTGGGCATTTAGTAGGATTGGTAGATATAGGCTCACCAATGCAATCAGCACACAAGGCAAATGGCAGCCATTGTAGCAACCAGGCTTGCTTAATGTATTATGCATCGGAAACAACTGATGTTTTAGGGTTCCTGATTACGGGTAATATACCTTCGTTAGATGTTGCCTGTATAAATGATTTGAAAGCGAATGGAGGGAAGTAAGATTTGGAAACTTGCAATCAAAAACGGTTTTGTTACACTATGATTGTCTTTATGATTGATTAAACTTTTACAATTGGCCAATCACAATTCACCATTCACGTTTTCCCCGTAGTTTTGAACCAATCAAAATCAATCAGCAATGGATATTTCACTTTACAGCGTTATGGTGCATGCGCACAGCATAGGCCGATGGATTGTTTTACTTCTTTTATTATTTGCCATTTTTAATAGTTTAATCGCTGGAAACAGGCCATTTATTAAATCGGATAACCGGCTTGGATTGTTGCTCACCATTTTTGCCGACCTAATGTTGCTGGTGGGTATCTATTTATATTTTGTTGGCCCAAGAGGTTATAAATTGTTTGAACAGGCAGGTAGCATGGGCGCTGTAATGAAAGATGCCACCACCCGGTTTTATGCGGTAGAGCACATGGCCGGAATGCTGATCGCTATTATTTTAATTCATATAGGAAAGGCACAGTCCCATAAGTCAATTGGTGATAGGGCAAAGCATCGCCGTACTATGATTTTTTATTTTCTTGCTTTGCTAATCATCCTGGTTTCTATTCCCTGGCCGTTTCGGGCAATAGGATCAGGGCATGGATGGTATTAAAGCGTCAAATTGTTTGGAGTGCTTCCTTTATTTATCGTTTGTGTTTTCACAAACGATTTTTTTATGTACCTAGCTGAATTGCTACTATCAAGCGTCTGTTGTAATCTGTGATTTGTTATTTTATTTTCTTCCAGTGGAAGAGAATAAAATAATCACTCTTGTAGGTTCTGTAATTCTATTCAACATAGAGCTATTCTCTATCGCGGAGATATGGAATACCAAAATACCACTTAACAACCGTAATAAATTTCAGGCTCCCCGCCGTCCTAATTCAATCACTTCACAATCTTTAATTTCAGCGGCATCAATAGAAAAGCGAACAATCGTTTTTACTTTATGCCAACCCTGGTTGCCGGCCGCACCTGGATTAATGTGCAGGCAATTGATAGTAGCATCGTACATCACTTTTAAAATATGCGAATGGCCACTAATAAAGAGCTTCGATTTGGTTGTTACCAGTTCTTGTTTAACTCCGGGTGCATAATGTTTGGGATAGCCACCAATATGTCTCATATAAACCGTTACCTCTTCACAATTCCAAACAAGCTTTTCAGGGTAGGCCCTTCGCACATCATAGCCATCAATATTGCCATAAACCCCTTTCACTGCCAGGCCGCTCCCGGTTGCCAGGCGTTCTGCAATACTAATACTTCCGAAGTCTCCCGCATGCCATAGCTCATCACAATTTTCAAAATGTTTGAACACTGCGTCATCTAAATAATTGTGTGTATCTGATATAAGTCCAATCCTTGTCATAGATTATCGTGTAATTTTATAAAAAAAAATTGCATGACTTTCCATCGCAATTTCATGTACTGGATTGACAAACGCAAGTGGAAATATGTTTTCCTGATAGTAACCCTTGATCTCTCACTTTAGTTGCATAGCGATAGAACGTACACGAGTTCGACGCAATTGGGCTAAATGGTAATTCTATCGCAGGGATAATAGTTTTCGCCTTTTTAATCTTTACATTTTTTAAAATTAATTCCATGCCTTATTATCACAAATCCGGAAGTATTCCTCATAAACGCCATACCCAATTTCGCCAGCCAGATGGAAGCTTATACTCCGAACAATTATTTTCTACCGAAGGTTTTTCGGCTGATTCTTCTTTATTATATCATATTCACCCGCCAACGCAAATAATAAAAACAGAAAAACCTGTTGACGTTTCTCCCAAAATTGCGGAAGAAAAAATGCTGAGCCACCGCAGTTTGGAAGGCTTTAAAATTAAACCTGCAAAAGATTATTTGGAAAGCCGCATTCCCGTTTTGGTGAATAATGATTTACACATTGTTTTAGCGGCACCGCAGCAGAGTTTCACAGGCTATTTCTTTAAAAATGCAGATGCTGATGAACTGATCTTTATTCATGAAGGAACCGGCGTATTGAAAACTTTGTATGGCGAACTGCCTTTTGCCTATGGCGATTATTTGATGGTGCCAAAAGGAACGATTTATCAAATTCATTTTAACAGTGATGTGAACCGCTTGTTTATTGTAGAATCTTTCAGCCCTATACGGTTTCCTAAAAAATATTTGAGCAAATACGGGCAGTTGCTTGAAAATTCTCCTTATTGCGAAAGGGATATTCGTCCGCCGGAAAATTTGCAAACGCATAATGAGAAAGGGGATTTTATGGTGAGGACAAAAAAGCGTGGTGTCCTCTATAACATTCATTACGGTTCGCATCCGTTTGATGTTGTGGGTTGGGATGGCTGTTGCTATCCTTACGCTTTTTCCATTCATGATTTTGAGCCGATAACGGGACGTGTGCATCAGCCGCCGCCGGTACACCAAACATTTGAAGCGCATAATTTCGTTGTCTGCTCTTTTGTGCCACGGTTGTACGACTACCATCCTGATTCTATCCCGGCCCCTTACAACCATAGCAATATTGATAGCGATGAGGTTTTGTACTATGTTGACGGCGATTTTATGAGCCGCAAAAATGTAACCCGTGGAATGATAACACTGCATCCTGCCGGTATTCCGCATGGACCGCATCCCGGCACGGTTGAAAAA
>MWVX01000489.1_pt1 | contig 12546 bp, 14 predicted proteins | sample 1047311 | NCBI WGS metagenome assembly MWVX01 (sample SAMN06349984, study PRJNA376086) | soil metagenome | isolation source: MtG-4 sample Antarctic (ecotone) soil | place: Antarctica | collected 2015-01-13
TTAGTATTGCTCAAATGCTGCTTGAACGTAACGGATTATCGTTTGAGATTTTTAAGCCATTGATAAATGAAACTGTCCGAAAAATTCAGAACCATGATCCATTGAATGTTCAGACAGGCCCGGCTGTCCGCCATGATGAGCATACCATTCAAAAGCATTTAGAGTATTTAAAAAATGACCTGCGCTTTGCTGAGATTTACCGGATATTGACAGAAGATGTTCAGAAATGGAAAAGTGAGAATGCAGAATGATTTCACATGGGTTTATAAAAGAAGAATATACTTATATCAAGACCTTCATCTTGTTCAGTTTAAAAAAAATCATCACCAATGAACCAATAGGGTAAATAAGCAATTAGATAGTTAGTCTGAGATGCTTTCTTATAGTTATATATTTGTCGGTTATTTAGATTAGCGTATTGATGTACACCATTGAATTTTCATTTGAAGAAAAAGATAAGCAACCTGTTACTGTTATATCCCCTCCTGGCGATACGTTGCTCGAAGTGGCGTTGAAGAATGATATTCACCTGCATCATAACTGTGGAGGCGTATGTGCATGCAGTACTTGTCACATTTATTTAGAGCAAGGGGAGGAGTTTGTTGATGAGATGACTGATAAGGAGGAAGACTTTATAGATCGTGCAAGAAATCCCAGGCTTTCATCCAGATTGTCCTGCCAGTGCTTATTGGATGAGGGTGGCGGACAAGTGCGGGTCACAATTCCTGACCAGTCAGATATATTGGGTGAGTAAGTTGTTGCTGCTTTTTCTTCAATGAAATTGCAGGTGGATAATGTACAATTAAATAATTTTTCAAAGATTCTAATAATGTCCAGATGGAAGAACCGCCTATTTTTTGGAGTGACCATGAAGATATAGCACAAAAGCTCTACGAAAAATTCGGTGATGAATACGATGAATCTAAAATATACCGCATTCGTTTCACGGATTTGCTTGAACGAATATTGTCTATTGACGGATTTTCCGGCACACGTGAAGAATCTAACGAGGGTTATCTGGAGATGATTCAGTCATCATGGGTTTACGAATGGCGCGATAACCAGAAATAAAGCTTTTTATAAAAACCTGCTGAGCAAAGGATGTATTGTCTTTAACTGATCATTAGCGTATTGATGGATCCTGAAGTGCATTATTACAAATTGTTTAAAGCAACAACTGCCTTCATAATGGATGTTGATGGTGTTTTGACAGATGGATCAGTGCTTTTGACTGATAGGGGAGATGAGTTAAGAACGATGAATATCCGGGACGGCTATGCACTTCAATTAGCAATAAAAAGAGGATTTTCGATAGTGGTAATTTCAGGGGGCAGGTCTGAAGGTGTTGTAAGACGATTGAACAGGTTAGGGATAAAAAACATTGCTGGTGGCGTTGACGATAAGCCCATGGCGTTAATGCAGATAGCGGACGCTCTGAAGATAGACCTTACGACATCTGTATACATTGGAGATGACATACCCGACCTTGAGGTGATGCAGCTGTGCGGAATCCCCTGTTGCCCGTCTGACGCGGCTTCTGAAGTGATTGATATTTCAAAGTATGTTTCACCCTGGGCCGGGGGTAAGGGTTGTGTAAGAGATATTCTGGAAAAAGTGATGAAGCTTCAGAGCAAATGGTAAATGTTGAACTTTTTAAATCTCATAATCTGGAGATCAGTTTCCTGCCAGACTTAATCCGCCGTCTCCGAATGAATATTCTATTGTGAATGAGGGTACCGAATCCTCATATCCGAATGGATATTTCATTTAATGTGTCTGAATCGTCATGGCGGACTTTGTACTTAACGTCATGGCGGGCCTGATCCGCCATCTTCGAATAAATATTCTATTGTTAAGGGAATATTGAACGTCATGGCTGACTGATCTGCCATCTCCAAATGTGTATTCTATCGAATGGATGCCGGAATTATTTGTCTTTACTTTGCGAGGATTTAGGTATCAGCTTCTAAGAGTAAATTTTTAGCAAGCATTTAATGTAAAAGCACTTTGTTGGATCAGCCAGCTTTCCTGAAGAATTTCTTCTCTTTTATTCGGCTCATTCGATTTATTAATCTATTCTTCATTGCGCTAACGCAATTTTTAGTTCAATATACCATTATAAAACCTATTCTGGCTCAGGCGGGGGTACCCCCTACTCTTGAACACCTGAATTTCTTTTTATTGGTGCTTTCAACCATGCTAATTGCAGCAGCCGGATATATAATAAATGATTATTTCGATGTAAAGATTGATGCAATCAATAAGCCGGGAAGGATTTTTATCGACCGTACCATAAGGCGGCGAACTGCCATTCTGCTCCATCAGTTTATGACTGGAATAGGGGTGCTTTTGGCATTTTATGTTGCTTGGAAATCAGGAAATATCAGGCTCGGTCTTATCCATCCCATTGTTGCAGGATTGCTTTGGTTTTATTCCACCGGACATAAAAAAGCACAAATGCTCGTTGGTAATATTGTTGTCTCTTTTTTGTCAGCATTCATTATAATGATAGTCGCCCTTTATGAAAGGGAATTATTTCAACCCTCAAATGCCGATGTTAACGCAGCTGCTTATACCATCTTCATTCTTATCTTTTTCTATTTTCTCTTTGCATTTTTAATTTCGCTGGCGCGTGAACTTGTCAAGGATATGGAAGACCTGAAAGGAGACGCTGAATATGGTAGCAGAACCCTGCCTATTATCATCGGAGTTAAATCCACTAAAATTATAGTTTCACTTATAATCGGATTGATCCTCTGCTTTCTTATTTATCTGCAATTTAGGCAAGCATCAAGCGGCGATTACATTTCCGTTTTACATCTTTTCACCACCCTGGAGGTTCCGCTTGGCATTGCTATTTACCTGCTTAATAAGGCTGATTCGCAGAAACAATTTTCCCTTGTGAGTAGTGTTATTAAAATTGCGATGCTTATGGGAATCCTGACGATGCTGTATTTTTATTATCTTATTTTGCAGTGACAAGCGTAAAACTCAAAAGAAACCAATTCAACGTAGCAGCTGTTAGACTTCTAAATTCATCTTGTTTTATTCATCCTTACCTTGCAATATTTCTCTAAGTAACTTAATGGCGAAATTGTTCAGATTTGCTATTCCCAAGTTGACCTGCCATTTCGATTTGTCTCGTTTTTCAACATAATTAGAAACAGTTCTGATCTGCAAACAGGGAACACTTTGCTTCCTGCAACAATACATGAAAGCTGCCCCCTCCATTGATTCAATATCAGGAGCATAATTTCTAACCATCCGCGAGATATTGAGGTCATTTCCGGAAACAGTATTTACGGTAACACCTCTTACCTCAGAAATTTCAGTTAAGGAATTATTTTGCTCTTTGTACCAATTCCTGATCACTCCGTTTTCAAAAGGGAACTCATTAAATTCAAGTAACCCAAGTTTAAATAAATCATGAAAATTCTCACCGTCCTCAGCACCAATATCGCCAAACATATCCATCGTAACATTCACTGTAGTTCCAATGGATAATTCAGTTTTGAAGCTACCGCAGATACCAAGATTTATAGCAAGATCCCAATTGTCTGCAGGCAAAGTTTTACCAAGATGATACGCTGTAAAAGGACTTCCGGGCCCGGTGATCATCAATTCAATGCCATGCTTATTGAAATTTTTTTCCCTGTCTTCATCTAGCAGGTATTCTTCCAGGGGTTCAATTTCTTTCCTGGTACTTGAAACAATCAGCAGCTTCATAAGCTAAAAATATAATTTCCTCTTACATGACTCCTGTAACTCATAAGATCTATGGAAAATTTTCTGTCAGTTGTCTACATTTGTAAAAATATTTGCTTATTAATGCTATATATAACCCGCAAGGAACATTTCAATGCTGCACACCGGTTATTTAATGCAAGCTGGAGTGATAATGAGAACGAAACAGTCTTTGGAAAATGTTCAAATAAAAATTTTCATGGTCACAACTACAATCTGTTTGTTACCGTTAAGGGCGAACCTGACCCTGAAACGGGGTTAATTGTGAATGCAAAACATTTGAGTACTCTGATTAAGGATGTAGTCCTTGATAATCTTGATCATAAGAATCTGAATCTGGAAGTTGCCTTTTTAACTGGAATAATTCCAAGCACAGAAAATTTAGCAAAAGCGATATGGAATGAGCTGAAACCACACATAACAGGCTGCAGGCTGCATTGTGTAAGATTGTTTGAAACAGAGAATATATTTGCCGAATATTACGGCGAATGAGCAATCTTAATAAATTCCAACAGTACGTTACCTATTAGAGATGCTTTCTTATCACCTGCACACAATCAGTAGAGAAATAAGGAAAATCAAAAAAATATCATGAAGCTGGAAACTGAAAATCAAACAACCAACACTTTGACATCCTGTTTTCAGGAAATGATCCTAAGCATTGGTGAAAACATGGAGCGTGAAGGTTTGGTTAAAACGCCTCTGCGAGCTGCCAAGGCAATGCAGTTTCTAACACATGGATACGAGATGGATCCCGAAGCCATCCTCAGATCTGCTATGTTTCAAGAGCAATACAGTGAGATGGTAATTGTTAAAGATATTGAGATGTATTCGATGTGTGAACATCATCTGCTGCCCTTTTTCGGCCGTGCCCATATTGCCTATATCCCTAACGGATATATTGTGGGATTAAGTAAACTTGGCAGAATTGTAGATGCCTTTTCACGGCGCCTGCAAGTGCAGGAGCGACTGACACATCAGATTTTAGACTGCATACAACAAACATTAAATCCTCAGGGCGTCGCAGTTGTGATTGAAGCAAAGCATCTCTGCATGATGATGCGCGGTGTACAAAAACAAAATTCTGTGGCCACAACGTCTGCGTTTACCGGTGAATTTGCCCAGGAGAAAACAAGAGCAGAATTTATCCGGCTTATTGCTGCCGATCTGATGAATTGATTCTTTTTATAGATAATTTTAATGCAATCCGGCTTTTTTGTTTATCTGCATCTGTTATTTCCATTAACCACCGCAGGGTAATTTAATTAATTTTGTACCCCAGTAGTTGGTGCTGACTATACGATACTCCTGTATCAGCTAAAAAACCACAAGCGATCTTATTTTTAAATGAAAGCATATGTATTTCCTGGCCAGGGCACACAGTTTTCAGGCATGGGGAAAGATTTATTTGAGAAAAACTCTGTTGCAAGAGAATATTTCGAAGCCGCAAATGATATTTTGCAGTATCGTATCACAGAAGTGATGTTTGCTGGTAGTGAAGAGGAACTTAAGCAAACAAAAATAACGCAGCCGGCTATTTTTATTCATTCAGTGATAAAAGCAAAAGTAGCTGGCAATGATTTTCAACCTAATATGGTTGCCGGTCATTCGCTCGGTGAATTTTCAGCCCTGGTGGCAAATGAATGTCTGTCTTTTGAAGATGGTCTGCAGCTTGTATATAAAAGGTCAATTGCCATGCAGATGGCGTGTGAGATTCAACCCTCTGCCATGGCAGCCATATTGGGGTTAGAGAATGATAAAGTAGAATCCATTTGTGCATCCATCGAGGGTATCGTAGTTCCTGCAAATTATAACAGCCCTGGCCAATTAGTGATCAGTGGAACTGTGGAGGCTGTTAATGCAGCCTGCGAAAAATTAAAAGAAGCGGGCGCAAAACGTACAATACTTTTGAATGTTGGCGGTGCCTTTCATTCGCCTCTGATGGAGCCGGCACGGCAAGAGCTTGAGGCTGCGCTCATAAATTCAACATTCTCTGCTCCTGTATGTCCTGTCTATCAGAACGTCAGTGCAACAGCAGTGGTTGACCCTGAAATGATTCAGAAAAATTTAATTGCGCAGTTGACTGCCCCGGTACTGTGGTGGCAGTCAGTAGAGGCTATGATTAAGGATGGAGCCAAAACATTTATTGAATGCGGTCCCGGCAACGTTTTGCAGGGATTGATAAAAAAGATCAATAAAAACGTAACTGCAATTAATATTTAACAAATAATGATATATGGCTGCTAACGGAGCAGGAATATTTCCAAAATGGAGAAGCAATCAATATATTTTAAAGAAATAATAAGGGCATAGATAAAAATGCAAAGAGCTTACCTATTTCCAGGACAAGGTTTTCAGTATGTAGGCATGGGAAAAAGCCTGTACGATTCATCAGCCACGGCTCGCAACTATTATGAAGAGGCGAATGAATTGCTGGGCTATAGAATAACAGAATTTATGTTTTATGGGCCGGAAGAAAAATTGTTTGAAACACAGATTGTGCAGAATGCCATATACCTCGTTTCGCTGATCAGCGCGTTTAAGGAAGGAAAAAAATTTCAGCCTTCCATGGTTGCCGGTCATAGCCTGGGAGAGACTACGGCACTTGTAGCAAATGGATGCTTGACTTTTGAAGATGGATTGCTTTTAATGAATGAACGGGCGGTTGAGATGGAGCGGGCCTTTAATGCTGCTCCCGCTGGAATGGTTGCCGTTATTGGTCTGGATGATATTATTGTGGAGCGTGTTTGCGAAGAAATTGAGGATATCATTGTGCCAGCCAACTATAATTGTCCTGGCCAATTGGTGATTGCCGGCTCGAAGGCGGGGATTGATAAGGCCTGTATTGCTCTGATTAAAGCCGGTGCGCGCCGTCTGGTTCCACTGAATGTAGGGGGAGCCGTTCATTCACCACTCATGTCACCGGTAGTAAAGTTCCTTAGAAAAAAATTGTCAACCATCACTTTCCAGGAACCACGATGCCCCATATACCCAAATGTGACGGGGGGGGCGACCACTGACCTTGAAGAAATCAAGGAATGTCTGACAATGCAGCAAATAGAAGCCCTCCGATGGACTACGACTATTCAGAATATGATGCTAGATGGGGCCACTGAGTTTGTTGATTGTGGACCGCCGCATGTAATAAGTGGAATGGTTCGGCGCATCAGCCGTCAGATCCTTATCAATAGCGCTGTGGAATAGTTTTTTTTATTGGTCTTTAACAAAGCAGGTTTAGCTTCATCCCTCATTTTCTTTTAGTAATTGATTGGGTGAAGCTCAACCTAAAACATAAATCTTAATGAACGAACACCATACTCCTTCACAGACAGAAACCATCATGACCCAGGTTGTTCAACCCAATGATACAAATCCTCTTGGCAATCTTCATGGAGGAAGACTGATGTACTGGATGGATGAATGCTCCGCCATTAGTGCCACCAAGCATAGCAGAGCTATTGTTGTTACAGTCTCTGTTGATGGCGTCTCATTTAAAAACGCTATTGAACTGGGCAGCGTTGTCACCATAAAATCTAAAGTAACTCGTACGTTTCGCACCTCAATGGAAGTATTCATTGAAGTTTGGGCCGAAAACATTCCGAAGAATACTAAGATAAAATGTAATGAAGCTTATTACACATTCGTAGGTCTTGATGACAATGGAATCCCGATACCTATAAAAGCAATTCATCCTGAAAGCGAGGAAGAGAAAAGATTATATGATGGCGCTATTCGCAGAAGACAGGTGAGGCTTATTCTTGGTGGAAAAATGAAGGTAGAAGAGGCGGATGAGCTAAAAGCCTTATTTGTAAAAGATTAAAATCTGAGTATAAAATGCTGTTTGCTTAATTCTTTTCTAAAGAATACGATTCCGAAATGAAAAATATCAATCGTCATTTTAACATCAGAATGACTTTTGATCATATTCCACGCTTCTTTCATCTCCCACGACCAATGAATATCATCAAAAACAAAGATTGAATGTTCATTGGAGTGCTGCAAGGCAGTATGAAAGTAGTGAAAGGTTGGATCTTTCCGGTGGTTGCCATCAAAAAATATCAGATCAATAAGAGGCATTCTCTGAAGTGCAATAGTCAAAGTGTCTTCAAATGATCCGATCAATAAATGAATATTTTTCTTGCCGAGGGCATCAAAAGATCTTTGAGCCTCTTCTGCAATTGCTGCTTCCCCCTCTAAAGTTATTACCAATGAATACTCACTCGCTGATGCAAGGTAAAGCGTGGTAATGCCTACTGAGCTTCCAATTTCAATAATATGCCTGCATCTATAATATGCTGCAATCCTGAAAAGCAACTGGGCTTGCTTTCGGGGTTTTACAGAAACCTTTACAATATTTCTAATTGAGCTTGCTGATCTCTTGCCGGTTCCCAAATAGTGATGGTAGATTTTTTTATCACTCGAGAGTAGCAGGCTCCGCTGTTTTTCTATCTCTTCATACGCATAAAAAGTTCTGTTGTCACGAAGCACATTGCTTATAAACTCATATACGAAAGGTGAGTGAATGTTGTCAATGCCTTTTGCCTTTAACTGGTACTGCAGGTATTCTTTAATAATAAAAAGTTTATTCATCAGGAGTAAACCTAAAAAATCAATCACTGTTCACCATACTTTTAAATTCAGAATGGCTATTACGGTGAAAGAAACAGGTTGAATGAATCAGTTACTTTTACAAAAAAACATTGGAAATGGTGCGTATTGTTATTATTACCGTCTTGCTATTGCTGGCGAAAATTTCATGGAGTCAAAGGACTGTCGGCGCCTTTGAAAGTCTGAATTTGGTTGAACAGATTTCGAATTCAGAACGTGATTATATTGATACTATTAAACCATTAAGCTTCATCCCTCAGAATGATGATGGGTTAGGATGTTTTACAGGAGTTTATAGTGCCACAGATTCAGGTTATGTAGCAGGTAATAACAAATATGGTGATCTTGAGAAAGCACAGTTCTACAATTTATCTCAGATGGGATTTGGCACTCCAGCTACAGTCAACAGCGTGATTGTTGTTTTTGGGTTGAAAACGTTAAGTGCTGCTCCCACAGATATTTTTGTTCGGGTATATGATGCAGATTCTTTGGGTGTAAATCCCGGAACTTTACTGGCTACCTCAAATGCTCTGAATTTGACGTCGGTAAATACAGATGGACTAGGTACTGCTTTTACCTTCCCAGCACCAGTCGGTGTTGGCAATTCTTTTTTCGTGAGTGTCGTTTTGCCACAACAAAATGGAGACACCCTTGCTCTATTATCCACCCTTGATGATTGCACTGCTTTCAGTTCCTGGTCATGGGAGCTATGGTCAAACGGCACCTGGCACACCCTCCTCAATTCATGGATACTCGATATTGACCTTGCAATTTTTCTGGTCATGGATCTACCATTTAATATTGGCATTGAAGAATCAGAAAGTATTGGTTCAACTCTGCTATTTCCGAATCCGAGCTCAGGCTTTGCATTTCTGAAGATTGATTTAATCACTGCTTCGAAGGTGGGTGTTAAAATTTTTGATAATTATGGCAGATTGATAATTTCTGAAAATCAAGGCTTTTTGCAACCGGGTACTCATAAAGTTGATTTAAATTTCTCTGATATGGAAAATGGAGTATACCAGGTAGTTGTTGAAGCAGGGGGCGGGCGGGTCTGCAAGCCAGTTATTATTTGCCACCAATAATTCCATCACATTTTTTGTTGCAATCATTCAAAAGAGTTGGTTAATTGTTTGATGAATCGATTTTTCTTAGAAATAAAGATTTTATAACTTGCGCTAAATAAAACTAAGAATATGAAAATACTTCTTACTCTTTTAATGGTAATATTAATAATAGGCGGAACACAGGCTCAAAACTCTATTGAAGCTGGTAATCATAAAGGTAATATTCCTAAAAATATTCCGAAGCGGACGCATAATAGCATTAATCGAGGAACTCAATTTTATATTGATTATGATTATGCTGACTTTTTGCTTTGGGGCGATCCTTTGTATGTGGAATTTATTTGGAATTGCAACATGAGGTATGATAGTGTGGATGGCGGAAATGAAGAGATGGTAGTAGCTTTTAATCAATTATATGACTATAATACTGCTGCGACAATTGATAATGATGATGTTACTACTATATTTATTGACTCGGTATTTGCAAACATTGGTCATGAAAATAACTCAGGTACAGATGATACCATCATTATGAAAATCATTAAATTAGATGCCGCTACCGGGTATCCTACCGCTACAGTTATGTGGGCAGATACAACTATAGTAAATTATAATCTATCCCCCACAAACGATTGGTTTGATGCAACCACTCTATCTTGGAATCCTCAATTTTTAACCACGGAAGATAGATTCGGAATTCGCGTAGAATATTATGGTTCCAAAATGGATACTTTTGGTATACTAGCGGGTTTTCCTAATATAGCGCCCTTGGGAACATGTACCGATTATGCTGCAGCTTATTCTTCCTTTTTCCCCAATAGTTTTTCTTTATGGAGTGAATATGATTATGCAGGATTGCTACCACAATCCGCTGGTGGTGATCTTTATTATGATTGTGATAATAGTGGTGATTTTGATCCTTCAAGTGATGGTGTAAATTATATCCAAAACATTAACTTCTGGGCACTTGTAGATGTAGAAACTTTCACTGGAATAAATGATCCCTCAACTTCAATAAAGAATGTTTCCTTAACACCGAATCCCGCAATGAACCATTCACAATTAGCTTTTACCTTAGAGGATAAAGAGGATGTAAAAATTAATTTATATGATTTGAGTGGCCGTCTTTTGAAAGAATTCGGAGAGAATCATATGTCAAAGGGAAATCATAAACAAGCTATCGATGTGACTGAAATTAGCTCAGGTGTATACATTCTTTCATTAAAAGCAGGTGCGAATCAGATCAATAGTAAGCTTGTAATTACTAGATAATACTAAATTTATAATATTAAAAGTTTGCCATCAGGGACGAGGGCGAACTTTTTTTAAGTCATACATATAGAATCAAATTGTACAAAGATTCGCATCCTTGCCCAATATTGACTTTAGTATTACCCCTTACACTCTTCCCATATCCAAAGTTTAAAGAAGCAAAATGCTATCTTTGAGCCCTTGATTATTTCAATAAGAAATGCATTTTAATTTTGACATTCTTCCTAAAGTTCACGATGAGGCCAAGCAAGGTGAAGTGTATGCAATAGATAAGCAACCCTTTGAGCAATCCAAAAGTAGACAGCGCACTTTTTATATTGAGAGCTATGGGTGCGCAATGAATTTCAGCGATTCGGAGATCATCGCTTCTATTATGCGAAAAGAAGGGTTTGCTGCTACCCCGGATTTCCTTGATGCCGACCTCGTAATGATCAACACCTGTTCTATCCGCGAGAATGCAGAGCAACGCGTTCGTCAGCGATTGAGAGAATTTAAAAAAGTAAAAAAAAGAAATCCGGAAGCTCTAATAGCCGTATTAGGCTGCATGGCTGAAAGGCTAAAATCCAGGTTTTTAGAGGAGGAGAAAATAGTGGATATTGTTGTGGGGCCTGATGCATATCGGGATCTTCCAGTATTGGTTGCCCGTGCTGATCAGGGACAGAAGGCTGTCAATGTATTGTTGTCGCGCGAAGAAACATATGCCGACATCAGCCCGGTCAGACTTAACGGCAACGGCGTCAGTGCGTTCATCTCCATTATGAGGGGCTGCAATAATATGTGCTCATTCTGTGTGGTGCCATTTACGCGGGGTAGAGAGCGCAGCCGCAATCCAGAATCTATTATTAACGAAGCTGCAAAGCTCTTCGAAGATGGATACCGCGAAATAACACTGCTTGGTCAAAATGTCGATTCTTACTCTCATCATAATGCACAGACCGGCTCACAGGTAAATTTTGCTCAACTGCTTGCTGGAGTCGCGAAAGTTCACCCGTTACTTCGCATCCGATTCTCCACCTCTCATCCTAAAGACATTACGGATGATGTATTGTTTACCATTGCGGAACATAAGAACATTTGCAAAAATATTCATCTACCTGTACAGTCTGGCAGTACTAATGTATTGAAAAGAATGAATCGAACTTATAGTCGCGAATGGTACTTAAATAAGATTGATTCCATAAGAAGGATCATCCCGAATTGTGGAATATCAACAGACATTATAACAGGATTTTGTGGTGAAACGGAGTCAGAGCATAAGGAAACTCTTAGCATCATGGATTATGTAAAATATGATTTTGCCTTCATGTTCATGTATTCTGAACGGCCCGGAACGCTCGCAGCAAAAAAATTTGAGGACGATGTTCCCACATCAGTTAAAAGCAGGAGGCTTGCAGAGATAGTGGCGGCACAAAGCAACCATCAATTGACTAACAACACAAAGGAGATTGCAAATGAATACGAGGTGCTGTCAGAGGGCTTTTCAAAGAAATCAGATCAGCATCTCTTTGGGCGAACTTCGCATAATAAAGTCGTTATTTTTCCCAAAAAACATTTCAATAAAGGGGATTATGTAAAAGCGAAGGTGGTAGGGTTTACCTCTGCCACTTTAATGGGCGAAGTTATTTAACGTTAAGCTTCGTTGATATGATCCAGAAAGCTCAACTCCCCCTTAATTTAGCCGAGCCATTAAGTTTTATAATTTAATCTGAATTATAGGGGTGGAATTACAATCAGTATGTGTTGACGCTGAATCTACCTTTAAAGAGGCTTCATTCTCAGGTGGAAGTTCCGAAAGAGTGTCTTGCAGCGATAGATCGGCTGAATTATTACCCCACTCGTTTTGAAACTCGGATTC
>MWVX01000491.1_pt1 | contig 12535 bp, 9 predicted proteins | sample 1047311 | NCBI WGS metagenome assembly MWVX01 (sample SAMN06349984, study PRJNA376086) | soil metagenome | isolation source: MtG-4 sample Antarctic (ecotone) soil | place: Antarctica | collected 2015-01-13
AAAAAATTGACGTATGCCGGCCATTTGCAAAGCCGGCATATGTCGTACACCTTCTTTAGTTGCAATCCAGGTAGTGCCCCAAAAAAAACAAACCAGTGATAGAGCAAATATTGCTTTAGTTCTTTTCCCGCGTTGATGGAAAGTGAATGGATTAAATTTTGACAGGTAGGCCATAGTTGCATTCTGTGCAGCCTGCGCATCTGTTGGGGTTGTATTTTTTATTTCATCGTTCATCATGTTTTTATCTTCAGTTGCAAAATGTATCCCGCATTACTATGAATGTATTGATATTCTAATAGCTAAGTTTTCACACCATCTCCCCTGTAGGGGATGGGGGCTAATGTTTAAAATGTCTCATGCCTGTCAATACCATTGCCAGGTTATTTTCTTTACAATAGTCAATACTTACTTCATCTCTTATTGAGCCACCTGGTTGAATAAACGCAGTAATGCCTGCAGCATGCCCGTGTTTTACGCAATCATCGAAAGGGAAAAACGCATCACTCGCCATCACTGCTCCTTCTAAGATGAAATTGAATTGATTTGCTTTTTCAATAGCATGTCGCAGGGCATCAATCCGACTGGTTTGGCCGCAACCTTTACCAATTAGCTGCTTATTTTTTACCAATGCAATAGCATTTGATTTTAAATGTTTGCAAATAATATTTGCAAACTTCAAATCTTCTTTTTCTCCATCCGTTGTTTCCCTTCCACCTGTCTCTTCCCATTTTGCGAAATTGCCTTCATCAATACCCTGAATAAGTACACCATTAAGAACAGACCGGTATATTTCGGATGGTTGTCTTGAATGTGGTGTCTTATACCTTAACAATATCCTGTTCTTTTTTGAACTTAAAATTTTAAACGCATCTTCTGAAAAAGAAGGAGCAATGAGAACTTCAAAAAATATTTTATTGATAGCTTCCGCTGTAGATTTATCTAATTCACTATTGCAAACTAATACACCACCAAAAGCACTTTCAGGATCGCAGCGAATGTAGACTCCCATGAATCAATTAAAGAGTTTCTCGATGCCATGCCACAAACATTTGTGTGTTTGATGATGGCGAAAACGGCCCATCCCGACCTTCTCGGAGGGAAGGCCACCATCCCGCTATCCTCGCTTTGCGAAGAGTCTTGATGAATTTCTGTTTCATCGAAAGGCAAGGGCTGTGCATGGGTCTTTTTTTCTTCGGGAAGGTTGGGATGGGTGTCATTTATCAACTCGAAAGCAGTATTTACATCTACGAGGTTATTATACGAAAGTTCTTTTCCATTCAATTGGTGAAACAATTTATCCAGGTTACCATAGAACACTGCAGACTGATGCGGATTTTCTCCGTATCGCAAAGGCTTTGGTTGGGTAATAGATTCAAGAAAATATAAAGCTTCTGAAGGATTAAAATATTTTGCAATAGCCACATCATAATGTGCTACTAATTCAAATGCCCTGGCTGCAAAAGTTCTTCTTTGTTCTACTGTTGTTTCTCCACTTTGTTCCACCAATAATTGGGTTAAAATTTCATAATTTTCTTTTGAAGCGATCACTACTACATCATTAAAATTTTTTGCAGCGGCACGTATTAATGATGGTCCGCCAATATCAATTTTTTCAATGATTTTGGCCTCCTCCGCCCCTTCTTCAAATGAGGAAGTTTTTAGTTTCGCTTCTTCAAGGGTTTGCTCAAAGGGATATAAATCCACTATTACCAGGTCAATTTCAGGGATATTATATTCTTTCATTTCAAGCCGATCTATTTCATTGCTTCTTCTGCCAAGTATACCCCCAAATACAGATGGGTGAAGTGTTTTAACCCTACCCCCCAAAATAGATGGATAAGTAGTTAACTGTTCAACAGGGATCACATCAATACCTAAATCTTCAATAAATTTTTGCGTACCGCCGGTTGAGTAAATATTTATACCATTCTTTTTTAATTGTTGTATAACGGGCACTAACCCGTCTTTATTGAAAACAGATATGAGTGCAGAAGTTAGTTTCTTTTTCATGGAAAATGTTAGAGGTGCCACACACGCAGAAATGAGAAGGCGCAAAGGTAGGAGACTACAGCTTCATCACAAAAGCACCTTTTTCACTTACATCATAACAGGGGATGTTAAGTGCATCGCAATCTTTTTGCCAGAGCTTAGCCTTCCATGAAGGCACAGAACCATCTATTACAATTTGCTTCAGATTAAACGCTTGTTGCAGATCTTTAATATAAATTTTTGGATTTTTTGAAAGGATAAGTAAGTCAATGGTTGGCTTGAATAAGGGCAGGTTAAAATTTATGTCAGCGTTAATTATTAAAATATGCTTTCCATAAAATTGAATTGATTTCAAATTGGATGCACCAGCCATCGGTTGAATGCGATGCAAAATCCTGGAAGGCCTTATATGGAAATTTCGTAAAAAATCATTTTGTTCTAAATCATTATCTCCGATAAATTTGTACTTTCTTCCATCAATAATATCTATAGCGACATACTTTGGCACATTATAAACTATTATCTTTTTTTGTTCTTCAGCATTAAAAAAAGAAATAGTACGCAAGGCAGTAAACAAAAGCAAACAAAATATTGAAAACCAAAAGGCCTGCTTCTTTTTTTCTAATAGCCAAAAGCTTGTTGCTGCAATAAAAGCTGTTAGAATAATAGCTTGAAAAGCTGAAACAGAGAGGCCATCCCAAACTGCAAATAAAACATTATCCAATTGAACGATGTAATAATTCATGAATTGTATCATGCCTTTCAATAGATGCCCTAATGCGGTTGCAACGGGAGTAATGAAATGTATAGCACATAATAAAATTTCACCAATCAAAATAATGCTTGACAATGGCACTGCCAGCAGGTTGGCAAATAAAAACAAAAATGGGAATTGATGAAAATGATATATACTAATAGGCAAAGTAAGAATTTGTGCCGCCAGGGAAACTGCAATCAATTGCCAAAAAAAATCAACTGCTTTGTTTGGAAAGTATAACCAATTATAAATTGGTTTGAAAAAAACAATAATACTAAGAACGGCTGCATACGATAACTGAAAGCCAACATCCCACAACCAGAAAGGATTGTAACAAAGAAGCAAAAAAGCAGACATAGCTAAGGTATTGTAGATGGATGTCCTTTTATCTAACACTGTACTCAGAGCAATGGCCGTAAACATAAGCGCTGAACGTAGCACAGAAGGTTGGGCACCTGCCAAGAAACTAAAGCCCCATAAAGCAGCAATAATGATGATAAATCGCAGCCAGCTTATTTGTTTTCGTTTGAGTGGTTTGGTAATAAAAAGAAGCAACCAGTAAATAATACCCAGGTGCAATCCCGAAATGGCTATCACATGCACAACGCCGGTATTTGTGTATGATTGAACCAAATTTTTATCCAGGTCATCTTTATACCCAATCAATAAGGCTTCCGCTAACCCTTGTTCTGTATCTCCGCTAATATATTTACGCAGTACAGAAATCGTCCATCTTCTGCTTTGAAAAAGAAAAGTTTTATGCGCCCTGGCATCCTTAACAGGTAAGGAAATAAAATCGTTTGTCGTTAAGTAAACCTGGTGGGTAATGCCCTGGAAAAGACTGTAGCGTTTATAATCAAAACTCCCGGGGTTGCCGCTATTCTTTATCTCCTGTAATGCTTTTTTAATAAGAATAATGGAACCGTATCCTAAAGTATTTGCCGAAGAATCTTTTTTTAAATACACAATGACGTTCCCTTTTGATGATACAATTGTGTTGCTGTGATAACTGGTTTCTATACTTGCAATTGCTTTATAAGAATTAGGTTTTTCAACGAGAGGCTCCTGTAGCTTAAGCATTAAAGAGTTGTACCTAAGAGTATTATTCCCAATCCAGTTTTGATTATGCCTGATATCTTTTGTCCAGGTTAATATGGCGCCCAGTACGACTATAAATAAAGTAATGGTAATACCGTTGAAAGAACTAAAAACAAATTTTTTGGATAGCGGTAAAAATTGATAGATAATAACAACAAATAATAAAAGGCAAAAACTCCCGATCAACAAATGGAAAGAAAATTGTCCGTGCCATTGAATAAGAACACCGGTAATAAAAGGAAAGATCAATCGTAAAATGGGTGCTTTGTACCATAGGTGCATGTTTGGTGCAGGCATGCTAAAAAGATACAGCTTTTTATAAAATTGAGAAATGAGAAGCTAAGAGATGAAGGAGAAAGGTATCAAACCAGAATGTTTGAGATAATATAAAAGGGAAAAAGCTAAGAGAAAACTGAAAGCGAAAGGAGAAACATCTGAAAATTTATATCTCTTTTCATCTCTTTTTCTCTTTTTTCTTCTCTTAGCCTGTTTTATATTTTTTTAACGAAGATCTGCATATAAAAGAAAACACTTAAGGTAGCAATAGCAGTAATAGTAAAAGTTAGGGTGCTATTGAACGTCATCCAAAGAAAACCTGCTAAAGCACTGGCCAACAAACTGCAAAGGCTTTGGCAGGAAGTATAAAAACCTAAAGCGGTGCCGGGGTTTTTTTCATGAACAATATTTGTAATCCAGGCTTTGGCAATACCTTCTGTGGCGGATGCATAAATGCCATAAATAAAAAAGCCAATAAAAACCAAAATGATAGAATTACTGAACGCAAACAATAAATAAACGGTCGCAAAAAGAATGAAGCCAAAACATAAAACTTTCTTTAAACCAATTTTATCTGCAATTGCACCCAGTGGATAAGAAGAAAGTGCATACACGAGATTATAGAAAACATATACTATGATCGTCAGTTCATCACTTCCCGTTATTTCTTTTGTTTTTAGCAACAAAAAAATATCAGAGCTGTTAAAAAGAGCAAACACTAACAGTCCAATAATTAGTTTTTTATAAAGTGGTGGGGAGATTTTCCAATACCAGAAAAACGAAAAGAAATTTCCTTTCTTTAGCGTGGAAGATGGTTGCCTTTTTTCTTTTAACAAAAAAATAAGTGCTACGGCTATCATGCCTGGAATTACGGCAATAAAAAAAAGTGAAGCGTATTGCTTAGGAAAAAAATGTAAAAAAAGCAGTGCGATCAATGGACCCGTCACTGCCCCTAATGTATCCATTCCGCGATGAAAAGCAAATACTCTTCCCTTTGTTTGAGGTGTTGCATTTTGAGAAAGCAAAGCATCACGTGCGGCGGTACGTAATCCTTTTCCCAGGCGGTCAATGGTTCGTGCAACAAAAACCCAAAGTGGGAATGTAAAGATCGCCATCATGGGTTTTGACAAAGAGCTTAAAAAATAGCCCCCTTTTATAAATGGTAAACGCAAGCCTTTTTCATCACTCAATTTGCCAAAATAACCTTTACTAAGTCCTGCTGTGAATTCTGCAACCCCCTCTAATAAACCAATTAAAAAAATAGAGAAACCAATTTCTTTGAGATAGACAGGAATGACCGGGTAAAGCATTTCGCTGGCAGTGTCTGCAAACATGCTTACTATCGAAAGTATCCAAACCGTGCGGTTAATGATCTTCACGGGAACAAATGTAAGATTGTGAATGGTGAATGTTGAATGGTGAGTGCGAAGAGTGGTGAAAGTGAATTGTGAATTGTGAATGGTTAGCAGTTAATAGTAAGCAGTCAATTTAAATAAAGTCGTAGAGAAATATTTAGTGGGAAGTAATTTACCAGTATTAGCGTCACTATTCACTATTCACCATTCACCACTGACGATTTCAACTTTGTATATGTGAATTATTTGCATCAAATTTGCACGCAAACGTTTTACTTTATAAATCCACTCCACAAGCATGGGACTTTTTAACTGGTTCACACAGGAAATAGCGATAGACCTTGGAACAGCAAATACCTTAATTATACATAACGACGAAGTGGTGGTAAACGAACCATCTATTGTAGCGCTGAACCGTAATAACCCAAAAGAAGTATTAGCAGTGGGCAAGCGAGCCTTAATGATGCACGAAAAAACACATGAAAGCATTAAAACAATTCGTCCGTTAAAAGATGGTGTAATCGCTGATTTTAATGCGGCGGAGCTAATGCTACGTGAAATGATCAAATTGGTTTATCCAAAGAAACCCATCTTTCCCCCAAGCTGGCGAATGATGATCTGTATTCCTTCTTCTATTACCGAAGTGGAAAAGAGGGCGGTGAGAGACAGTGCGGAACAAGCTGGTGCAAAAGAAGTGTACCTGATTCATGAACCAATGGCGGCGGCTTTAGGTATTGGTATAGATGTGGAGGAACCTGTTGGTAATATGATCATTGATATTGGTGGCGGTACTACAGGCATAACCGTTATTGCCCTCGCAGGCATTGTTTGCGATCAATCAATTCGCATTGCAGGTGATGAATTTACGGCAGATATTTTAGAAGCATTAAGACGTTATCATAGTTTATTGATTGGTGAACGTACGGCAGAACAGATTAAAATTACGATCGGCGCTGCCATGAAAGACCTTGAAAACCCTCCGGATGATATGCCTGTGAATGGTCGTGACCTGGTAACGGGTATTCCAAAACAGATTATGGTAAGCTACCAGGAAATTGCAGAGGCCCTTGATAAAAGTATTTTCAAAATTGAAGAAGCTATTTTGAAAGCGTTGGAACAAACACCACCGGAACTGGCGGCTGATATTTACCGGCGTGGTATTTATATTACGGGTGGCGGTGCTTTGTTAAAAGGGTTGGATAAACGTTTAAGCCAAAAAATTAAATTGCCTGTCCATGTCGCTGACGATCCATTACTAAGCGTAGTTCGTGGTACAGGGTTAGCTTTAAAAAACTATGAACGATATCCTTTTGTAATGAGATAAAAAATTAGCCACGAGCCTTGAGCCACGAGCCTCGAGATATATAATTATGAAACTTTCTTTTGTCTCGCAGCTCGCAGCTAATTGCTCGCAGCTTGCAGCTTTCCCCTATGCGCAACATATTTCTTTTCATCCGACGTTATTTTGTTTTTCTCCTTTTTTTGGTGTTGCAGGGATTTGCACTTTGGATGCTTTTTAAATACAATCGTTTTCACAGGGCCGCTTTTTTTGGTGCGGCTACGGAACTTACCGGCAGCATTAATACGCAAGTAGATAAAGTGGATGATTATTTTCACCTGCGTGAAGAAAATAAACGTGTCCATCGTATGAATGATTCTTTGCTGAATTTGTTGCGGATAAATTATAATATTCCAGATACGGGCCAAAGATTATTTTTTGATTCGGTCCGTATAGATTCAATTACCCAATACCGGCGCTATTTATCACGTGATGCTAAAGTGGTGTACAATTCTGTCAGTTCTGAAAATAATTATTTGCAATTGAACCGGGGAGCCAACCATGGCATTAAGGATAATATGGCGGTTATAAATTCGGATGGTGGGGTGGTGGGTATTATCATAAATGTAAGCCCCAATTTTAGCCAGGTACTTAGTTTATTGCATACAAAAAGCCGTGTACCGTCGGTGTTAAAAAAAACCAATACATCAGGTACTATTAAATGGGATGCAGAAGATCCCCGCTTTTTAACCCTGGAAGGCATTAGTAAAGATGTAGATGTAAAAAAAGGTGATACGGTATTAACGAGCCAGTATGCTTATAACTATCCGCCAGGATATATGATAGGAAGAGTTGTAGGGGTAAACACCAACAAAGCAACAGGCTTCTATGAATTAAAAGTGAGGAGTGCCGTAAATTTTAGCAGTGTGCAACAGGTTTTTGTAATAGAAAACCTGCAACGTTCAGAGCAATTAAAACTTGAGAGTGACACAGAGAAAAAATTAGAACAAGAAAAAAGAATTTAAAAGTTGAGCGATCTTCTAAAAAATATATTCAGGCTGATAATTTTTATTTTGGTGCAGGTATATGTTCTAAATAAAATTCCACACCTGCACCGATTTATTGTCCCTTATCTCTATTATTTATTCCTTCTGTGGCTGCCTTTTACCATGCCGCGGCTGACGCTTTTATTTGTTGGTTTCATTACCGGCCTCTCCCTGGATTATTTTACGTTAAGCCCTGGCGTGCATACCGCCGCTTGTGTGCTGATAGCCTATGTTCGTCCATATATTATTAACCTGTTAATTGCCAAAGAGGTTACTGAGTTTAACTATCATGAGCCATCACCCCGGGGTATGGGATGGGGTCCATACATAATTTATGCTTTTATTCTTACCTTTTTACATCATACCTGGTTAATTTTATTGCAGTGGCTACAGTTTGGTACGTTCCTGAATTTCATTATCAAAGTTGGCGCCACTTCTGCTATTAGCATGCTGCTTATTCTCACGGTCGAATTATTATTCCCACGCATATTAAAATATAGAACTAATACAGCATAGTCTAAGAGACCTATAAGGTTTCCAAAACCTTATAGGTCTTTCTACCGGGCTCATAACAAAAAATTATCAAAACGATAGTTGCACATCTTCAATAGTTTAGCAATTTTGCATAGGATTGCAATATGTAATCTGATCACTTCACTTCTTTTTTTTACATTTATGTATGTCGGTGTTTAATGGATCGAGGAGCTACATAATAAGGCTGATTTTCCTGGTTACTTTACTGATCATCATTGCCCAGCTTTTTAACTTACAGGTACTATCTGGTAAATACCAGAAGCTGGCGCAGGATAATGCAGTTTTTCGAAAAGTCGTGTATCCTTCAAGAGGTATAATTTTTGATCGTAAAGGCAAATCTATTTTAAACAATACTTTAATGTATGACCTGATGGTTACGCCATCAGAGGTAAAGAATGTAGATACAGCCTATCTATGCCAATTGTTGCAGATAGATACTGCCGAGTTTAGACGGCGAATGATAGATGCCATTTTGCGTAATGGCCGCTTTCGTCCATCTTCGTTCGAAGAACTTCTTTCACCTGAAAAATACGCCAGGTTTGAAGAAAATATGTGGCGCTTCAGCAGCGGATTTTATTTACAGCAACGTCCTATAAGAGTTTATCCTTTTAATGCTGGTGCCCATGTAATGGGATATGTAGGCGAGGTGGATTCAGGCCTTATTGCACGTTCCGGTAATTTTTACCAGCCTGGCGATTATGTAGGCAGAAGTGGTATAGAAGCATTTTACGAGAGGATATTGATGGGACAACGAGGCGTGCAGTTTTTAATTAAAGACAATAAAAACCGCCTTAAAGGCCAATATGAAAATGGCGAATTTGATACAGCAGAAATTGCAGGAAGAAGCCTGCACACTTATATAGATGTTGAGCTTCAGCAATTGGCCGAAAAACTAATGACCAACAAAGTAGGTGCTGTGATTGCCATTGAGCCAAAAACCGGTGGCATTATTGCCATGACATCAGGTCCTAACTACAATCCCAATAGTTTAACAGGATCGGAGTTTAAGCGGAATTACTCGAAATTGGTATTGAATGTGGCAGGCCCATTATTAAACCGGGCTATAAAAGGTCAATATGCTCCAGGCTCAACCTTTAAACCAATTGGGGCCTTAGTTGCGCTTGATGAGGGGGTGATCACTCCATCGTTTGGTTATGGCTGCAGCGGAAGATATTATGCCTGTGGAATTGGAAAGCCCGCCTGCACTCATACAAACCAGGGCCACGCTGCTAATCTGCGATTAGCCATTGCTAATTCATGCAACTCATACTTTACACATATTTACCGCATGGTTGCAGATAATCCTAAATACGGAAATGTGAAAGACGGATATGCCAGGTGGCGGGAGTATATGAATGAATTTGGACTTGGTATCCGGTTAGGCATAGACTTGCCAAGCGAAGACAAGGGTAACATTCCGGATACTTCTGTTTATAACAAAGATTATAGAAATGTTTGGAATTCATGCACCAACCTAACCTTAGGTATCGGACAGGATAAAATGACATCAACACCACTACAGTTAGCAAATGCTATGTGCCTTATAGCTAATAAAGGATATTATTACACACCTCATTTTGTAAAAAACATAGATGGCGAAACCAAGGAAGATACAATTTTGAATCGTTTTCGCCAGCGTCATAATGTACTTACAGATATATCTGACGAGGCATTTGAAGCAGTTATGAGTGGCATGCAGGATGTGGTAGAAAGAGGTACAGCTACGGGTGCAAGAATACCGGGAATTAATATTTGTGCTAAGACCGGTACGGCGCAAAATTTTATCATTATGGATGGAAGAAAGTTAGAGTTGAATGAAAATGCAATGTTTGTTTGTTTTGCACCACGGGAAAATCCAAAAATTGTATTAGCAGTAGTTGTTGAGAACGCAGGATATGGTTCCACATCCGCAGCACCTATTGCATCCCTTTTAATTGAAAAGTTTTTGAACGATACCTTGCGACCTGAAAGTATAAAAAGGATAGATGAACTTTCTAATAAAAACCTGATGCCTTCGCATTTACCTCGGTTACAGTACAAAGCCGACTCTGCCCGTGGTTTTAGATGGTTCCAAATAACTAATGACAGCAACTACATAAAAAAATATTTAAACCGGTCATCACCAAAACCTGCAAAAAAAGATTCCTCTGCGCCAATACAAAGAATAGTTTACAGACAGGATCAGGGTATAATTGAACCGAAAAAAGTACATATTATGAAAAAGAAAACGATTGCTTGATGAGCAAAAGCAAAGGAATTATAACTAAAGGGATTGATCAGGTAATGATCTGGTTGTATTTGCTTTTAGTTTTTATTGGTATCACAGCGATTTTTGCAGTTACCTATCGTGAGGGTGATTCTGTTCTTAGCAGTTTTTTCTCTTTTAAAACAGATTATAGTAAACAGCTTTACTTTTTTATTGCTGCAATTGTTATAGGCGTATTTATTTTATTAACTGACAGCAAATTTTTTACAGCCACTGCAAATCTTTGGTATGCTGTAGGAATTGTGATGCTTTTGCTTGTTTTTCCATTTCACTCCCCGGTAAAAGGTACTGATTCAATCATTCGTTTTGGAGGATTTAATTTTCAGCCCGCAGAATTTTGTAAGGTTTGCGTTTGTTTGGCATTGGCTAAATACCTGTCGTTGCCAAACATGGATTTTAGTAAACAGCGCTCGCAAATGATAGCAGCCGGCATTGCTGTAATTCCTGCATTGCTTACCATATTGCAAAGTGAAACAGGATTAGCATTGGTTTACTTTTCTTTTTTTCTTGTAATGTATCGGGAAGGTTTGCCACCTACTGTATTAATTATTGGTTTTACTATTGCTGTATTGGTGATAGCCTCCATTATTATCGATCCAAATATTCTGGCTATTATTCTAACCATTATTGCTGCATTTGTTATTTATCTTAACCGCCGCCAGGTACGCAGGGACAGAAGCAAATTAGTCAGTATTGTTTTTCTTTGGTTGATATGTGTGGGTATACAGCGTTTTGCGGTTCCTTTTCTTTTTAAAAATGTTTTACAAAAACACCAGGTGGATAGAATCTATTCTCTATTTGGTAAAGACAATCCTTATTCTGCTGAACCGGCAGCCATTAAAAATGCTACAGCTAAAAAAGTGGGCAATACTGCAGATTATAATGTGCGCCAGTCAAAAATTGCAATAGGCTCAGGTGGCTTTTTTGGGCAGGGATTATTAAGCGGTACTCAAACCCGTTACGATTTTGTGCCCGAGCAACGCACCGATTTTATTTTTTGTACAATTGGGGAAAGTTTTGGATTTGCAGGAACTTCGGTTTTGCTTATCATTTATTTAATATTTCTTTTTAGAATTATAATGATTGCAGAAAGACAAAGAAGTGTATTTAGCCGATGCTATGCGTATGGTGTAGCGGCTGTTTTTTTCTTTCACATTGTTATTAATGTGGGTATGACGGTTGGCCTTGCGCCGGTTATTGGTATTCCTTTGCCTTTTATTAGTTATGGCGGTACGTCATTATTAACTTTTACCATCTTAGTTTTTATTCTGATTCGTTTAGATGCTGACAGGCAGATGGTGTTGAGGTAGAACGGCCCATCTCGACCTTCCCGGTGGGAAGGAGATCCATGCACAAGCCTTGCCTGTCAATCTAGCTATATTCATTTGAGAAGTTCATTATAAATCTGGTTTTTTAATTCATGCAATTCGTGCTGATTAATCCGGTTTTTCTACTTAGTTTATTTGTATAATTCGTGTTATGAAGATCATTCCGCTTTCAGAAGGTTCGTTTACGATTGATAAAACAAAATTATTTGTACCCTTTAATGATGAGAAAGATGTTTTAAATGAGCGCCCGGTCGGCAGCCTTTTAGTGGAAATACAACCCTTTCTTATTATCACTTCAAAAGATATTTTACTCCTTGATGCAGGTTTAGGGTTTAGTAACAAAGAGGGCAAATTACAGATTCACGAAAATGTGAAAGCGGCCGGTTATGAACCCGGGCAAATAACAAAAGTCTTATTGAGTCATTTACATAAAGACCATGCTGGTGGCATTGGGAATCCTGATACCGGTGCTTTTGAAGGCGATGATGTCTTAAACTTTCCTAATGCCAGGTATTATGTTCAGCGTCGTGAATTAGACTTTGCCTGGCAGAAAGGATTTCCTTCTTTTATGCCTGATGAAATTGAACCATTGTTACATTCTCACCAG
>MWVX01000492.1_pt1 | contig 12530 bp, 12 predicted proteins | sample 1047311 | NCBI WGS metagenome assembly MWVX01 (sample SAMN06349984, study PRJNA376086) | soil metagenome | isolation source: MtG-4 sample Antarctic (ecotone) soil | place: Antarctica | collected 2015-01-13
ATATTTATCCATGTCAGGAAATGAATGCCGTATCAATTCTGATTCTGCAAATTCAGTAACTGTTACAGATGCGCCAAGATGTATTTGATCTTCTGTTAATTTAATTTCTTTTAGTTCTTTTGCATCAGATAAAAACTGAACCCTCGAGTTTTTTACTTTCGATGGTTTTTGAACAATAAGATCCGTTCCGCCAGCCATCATCACTTGGTTTGCAGATGTTCCATTTTCACCCGGTAAAAATTTGTTTGATCCTTTCAATATTATTAAACGTTTTTCAATATCTATAAAATAACCAGGTACAAAACCATTTTCAACTAACCATGCAATCGTATTTTCTTTTGGTTTAGATGAGAGTTTTTCAGCAATGATCTGTGCAGAACGTTCGATGGATTTATAACCTGTGCAACGACAAATATTTCCATCAACTGCTGCAATGCCTTGTTCATAAGTTTTTGTATTTGCATTCAAAACGAAACCAGTGAAAGACATAATAAATCCAGGTGTGCAAAAGCCGCATTGTGTGCCATTGGTATCAGCCATTGCTTGCTGAACGGGTGAAAGTGCATGCATATTGATGCCTTCTACCGTAACAATATGTTTACCGTGTGCGTTTCCCAGGGGCATAAGGCAGCAAGTAACGGAACGATAGACCAGTTCATCATTTTCTAAATCGCCAACTAATACAGTACATGCGCCACAGTCTCCTTCCCTGCACCCAATCTTTGTTCCCGCCAGGCGTTTATAATAGCGTACATAATCCAACACGGTACTGCCCTGAGATTTGTCGGTAGTTACCAGGTTATTATTTAAGATAAAGCTGATCATGGATCTAAATGCTTTTTCAAAAAGTGGTTAGCTTCTAAATATACAATCGTTACAGTTTCCTTATTACTAATAAATGATCATTTCTTAAACCCAATCCTCTCCCTCTCATGCCATTTTCTTTCTGCTGCTTTTTCATCTAACAGGTTTTCCATTGCTTCATACATTTCATTTTTTAAATGTTAGAATATATCGAAAACAGCCACAAAAAATAGCAGGTAACAATAAATATACGAAGTGCAATGGGTTTTTAAAATGCTACGCAAGGCTATCACTGCTTCTTTTCAACGGTTTTGATTTTTGTTTTTTGGGATTTTTAAATTGACTAGGAAAGTTCAAAATATATTTGTCGCCCTGCTTTTATGAAGCGTATGTTGTGCGCAGCGCCCTTTTCGGCGGTTCATACTACAACCTATTCCTTATCCGGGTTATGTTGGAAACAGTAACCATTGGCAATTCTTGTCATGTGTTGACACCTTGTGCCTTTTTGTGTTTGCCCTTTACACTGGACAGTACTTGCTTGACCATTAGCAGTTTTAGAACCAGAAATAATATAATTTGCTGTAACTGCCTGCGGCTTACAAATTTTACACGCTTCTAAACCTAGCTTGCCAGCTTGTTCGATACTTATTTTTTGCGAAACGTTCTCAACCATTCTGCAAGCGGCTGAATGATACTTTGCACCTGAAGGAGTTTTATATACATCTTGTGAAAAAATAATACTGTAAGAACTCAATAAAAGAATAATGAAAATTATTTTTCGTAAGCTCGTAAACATAATGGCAATTGACTTCGAAGTAATATATGAAAAAAAAATGAACTTACGATTCTCTACAATTCTTATTATATGAAGAGTTTGCCACGTGCCATAGTAATAACCCTCTTGCACTGCTATGAAGACTACGGATAACTTTGAGGCAGTTTTATTTTTGTCGCCACGTTTTAAAATCGTTTGATTTTCCAGCCCCCATGTCAGAATTCTAAAGGAATTTTAGTAATGCTTTCTTTAATTATGCCCAATAACAATCTTTCTTTAGTTCCAATTTTAAGATGGTCCGGTTAACAATTTTATTACATCAATATCATTAGCATATAGGTCAAGTAATTCCATAGATTTAAATAGTCTGAATTTTCTTATTACGTTATCTTCTTTATGATAATATACTTCTACGTAAAATGATTCATTTCCATTGATCTGGTATAGTGACATTTTGTATACTCCATCAAACCTATTAGCGATATGAACACCATCCCAGGTGGCCCCAGCTTGTTTGTTTTCATCCATTTTTATGAAGTGTAAAGTGTCATAAAGTTCTCAATTAAGAATAATTAGGGAAGCCCGTGTTCTTTTAACGATTAAACTTTTCCCATGACTCCTGATTTTAATCATAGGTTCTCAGGTTCAAATCCTGAAGGGGGAGCTTTTGTATGACCTGAAATGCACTTCTTATAAGCGTTTCGGGTTTTTTCTTTTTACTGGGTTGCCCGTTTAGTTGCCCATATATCTCTAAATCGCTTTTTTGTCCCCCTGCGTATATGATTGGAAAAAAATCTTCAATCTTAGTTTTTATCACTGTTTTATCACAGCTATCAATGATTTTTGAATGCTAACATTTGCTACCAAACGGCAAGCCTGTTCATTGAAGTAACGAAAGCAAACGCCAAAAAATTTACAATCAGTTAAATGAAAAAATACGTAATAATAATCTTTCTTCTGATATAAGTGATAATGCATTTAAGGGCATTGAAGCTATTATTAATTCTATGACCCCATTTGAACGCGGCAATCCCGATGAAATTGATGGCACAATTTTTTAACTGCACGGCCATGGGAGTGCTAATGATATGGATAAATTTATAAAACTATGTGTGATAATTTAGGAATTTCTGATAAAAAGGTAAAAGTTTTTTTATTGCAGACAGGAGAAACTTTGCCGGGGCGAATAACGTTTACAAATGAAAGTGAATGTCTTGCATGGATAGAAGGCGACCTTGAAAATATAGAAGAGGGCGATGAATTTGAATATAAAATTACTATTTCTTATATGACAGAAAATGAATTGGAAAATCTTCCTGAATTTGATGGATAATTTAAATACTATACAACTTGTTTATGCTGCTATCTGCATAGCCCTTGCCTTGGTTAAACAAGGTTATATTTTCATGAAAAACGGCAAAGACAATTATACCCGAACAGAGTTAAAAGAAATTGCACACCCTGTTATTGGATGCTTTACGGCAGATAATAAAAATTATGGAATGCAAAGGCTTGCTTGTTCATGATTTGGGTTCAGAAAATTCGGCGATGGATATGCAATTTCAATACCCGGAAAACAAAGATATAGGGCTATTAAGAAATCAAAAAGAAGAAACGTAATTAAAGCAATAGTTGGATGGCTAACATTTGCGCACGGTTCTATTACAGTTCTTATCACTATTATCAAAGATTTCTAAATGCTAAGAAATGCTAAGGTTTGTTACATTTTGTTAAGTTTTGAGCAGCCTGCAACTTTCTGTAGCTTTCTGTAGGATTAATGCAACGGTATAATTTGGATAGTCAGACACCTAAGAAGAAGGCAACTTGCAAATCGGAGGGTTCTAATTTGCGGGTACACCTTAAAAGGTATAGAGAGAATAATTTAAAAGAAATATCTGGAAAACTTTTGCTTTTACAGTTTGGCTATGTAGAGAATTGGGAAAAGAAAAAAACGTAAGTGATTAGGCTTTGTCGTACTCTGCTTTTGAACACTCTTTTTTGCGTGTATAGCTCTTACAACTATCCCTGTTGATGCACCTATTTTAAACTCTGTTTTACCAGGATATTTTGCAAAGTACCCACCGCCGTTTGGAGTGCTTTTTATATAACATTCTGCCTCATCCTCCCAGAGGTAAATTATTTCCTTTTTAAACCTTTTATAGTATTCTTTATTTGTCATACTACAAATATTTCCAACAGGGATGAACATTAAAAACGGGCATTACCCGGTTACTATGCTGGGGTTTATTTTATTTGTATGGTACCGTGTTTCTTTTCCCATTTTGCAATAAACTCATTCAGCGCCTGGGCAATGATAAACGAAGGCGTTTTATAATTGCTATCCTGCAGACAAATAAACTTCATTTTACGATTAATGGAAGGCCGCAACATGAACGATGTTTTTGCAGGCTTATCTTCATTATTAGTTCAGCATAACCATGTTGATATAATTTGTTCAATAACCAATCTTACCCAAAAATATAATCGCTTCCCAAGCCGTTATGAAATTTCTATCGACACCAAGCTAAGTATCAAAACGATTAGTAAGCACATCAAAGAATATTTCAATTCCAAAGAATATAGCACCAACATTAGTTAAGGTATTGAGTAGCTAAATATAAACTGTAAAAGAAAACAGCACATATTGCAAGTTATTGCACAAAACGTAAGTAGTTTATTCAATTTCAATTTTATCTTTTTCCTTCATTAGCCTATCTGTTTCGGTTAAAGCACCAATGAGTTTTTGATACTGCAGAATGCCTCAAAATCTAAGGTTCGCTCTTTTCCTGTCCTTTAGCCAAGCTTTGGGACTGATCGAAAATCCGTTTTACGACAGACAGATATGGGCACTTCCACACATTTTGCACTTAAAAATGGTTCTGTTCTTGTTAGATGCTCCATAATTCGTTTTGTTTCTCAACAATAGCGTTAACTTGAAAGCCTAAACTCATCAATGGAAAATAATTTTATTAAAGTTCAAAAAATTTCTTTAGTACTAAATACTCTCATCATCTTAATTCCGACCCTGGTATTAATTGGATGGCAGTTTAATATTGAGTTTTTAAAAAGTGTATTACCGTCTCTTATTTCAATGAATCCCACTACCGCATGTTTATTCATTTTAAGTGGTACTTCCTTATATCTTATCAATGAAAATAACGGTAGTAAATTAATTAAAGCAGGCAAATATATTGCTGCTGCTATAGTGGTTGTTTCTGTCATCAGGCTATTGGGTTTTAATACGAATTATGACTTACATATAGACCAGTTAATTTTCAAATATAAATTATACAATAATAGGATAGCCGCCAATACTGCAGTTAGTTTTTTACTGGTGGGTATAAGTTTATTACTTGTTGATCATAGAAAAAACAGATTCATCCCTTCTCAATTAATCTCGGTTTTAGTATTCATTATAAGTTTGGTTGCACTAATTGGTTACTTGTATGGTGCAAAATCTTTCTATAGCTTAACAGCATACCGCCCGATGGCTGCTAATACCGCAATTGCCTTTATCTTGTTAACAATGGGTATTGTTTTATCGCGTTACCGCTATGGTTTTGTTAGCGTTATTACTCAAAAAAATATAGGTGGTTATTTTGCCAGAAGACTAATTCCCATCGCTATTGGAGTGCCGGTATTAGTTAGTTTTTTACAGCTCCAGGGGCAAAAGTATAAATTATATGACCAGGAGTTTGGTTCAGCTTTAGGAGTAACTATTATTATTATTATTTTCTCAGCTTTAATGTGGTGGACGGCAAAATCTTTAAACAGAATTGACTCAAAACGAAAAAAAGCAGAGATAAATTTAAATATTGCCAAAGATGAACTTGCTGAGAGGGAAATCAATTACCGTAGCCTTATTGAAAACGCAAAGTTTACCATGCTAACTACATCTTTAGATGGTATTTTAACTTTCGTAAGCGGCAAAGCTTTTAAATTAACAGGTTATAGCACCAGTGAGCTTACAGGTATGCATATTTCAAAACTCATTAATAAAGAATCCTTTCAAAAAGTAAAGGCAAGTTATCTAAACCAGCTTCGAAATAATATAGATGAAACTTTTATTGAATATTGGATCCGCACAAAAAGTAATGAATTAAAATGTATTGAACAATCCGCCGTTTTAATTTATAAAGATCATGTACCCACAGGCTTTCAATGTATAGTAAAGGATATCACCGAAAGAAAACATCTGGAAGATGTGTTAAAAAAATATGAGTCGGAGTTAGCTGAAAACCAGGAAAGGCTGCAATCTATTCTGGATAATACAGCATCGTTAATTTATATAAAAGACCTTGAGGGGCGGTACCTTCTTACCAACAAATGTTTTAAAGATGCGCTGAATGTAACTGATGATATGGTGCTGGGTAAAACTGATTTTGATTTTGCAGATAGCGGACAGGCGCAACGTTTTAAAAATACTGATGCTGAAGTGATAAATACATGTAAGCCGATAGAGCTTGAAGAAGTAATAGAAATTAATGATGAAATACATAATTTTCTTATAATTAAATTCCCTTTGCTTGATTCACAAAATAAAGTTTACGGCATTAGCGGAATAGCAACAGATATTACCGAAAGGGTAAAACAGCAGCAACAGCTTTTGCAAGCTAAAAAAATTGCTGAAGAGGCAAAAAAAGTGCAGGAACAATTTCTTGCCAATATGAGCCATGAAATTCGTACGCCCCTTAATGGTATTATTGGTATGGCGGAACTTGCTCTGGACACCAATTTAACAAGCGAGCAAAGAAGGTATCTTGATACAGTAAAATTTTCTTGCGATAGCTTGATGAATCTGATCAATGACATCCTTGATCTCGCAAAAATACAGGCTGATAAATTAGATATCGCACCGGTAAATTTTTCTCTCCGCGATGAAATACCAGAGTTTTTAAGTCCCCTTGGTTTAAAAGCTTCTCATAAAAAAATGGAGTTGGTTTTTTCTTTAGAAAATAATGTGCCCGACAGCCTGATAGGTGATGTACACCGCATAAATCAGATAATAACAAATCTTATAGGTAACGCGATCAAATTTACTGAAAAAGGCGAAGTAGTTTTAAGAGCCAAATTGCAATCTGCAACTGAAAAAGAGGCAACGATATTATTTTCTGTTTCAGATACTGGCATTGGTATTCCTCAAAATAAACTTAATGCTGTTTTCGAAAATTTTACACAGGCTGATAGCAGCATGACAAGAAAATACGGAGGCACGGGTTTAGGGCTCTCCATCACAAAGCGTTTGGTGGAAATGATGGGTGGAAAAATTTGGGTGGAAAGCATTGAAAACAAAGGGTCGACTTTCTATTTTACTTTACAGTTGAAGTTACAGGCTGCAGATAATAAAAAGCGGTTTATCCCGCTACCTGTTCTGGATAATACACCAGTATTGGTTGTTGAAGACAATCATTTAACAAGGGAATGTATCATAAGAATCCTGGAAAACTTTCGTATGAAGCCTTTTGCTGTTGAGAGTGGGGAGAATGCAATTATTGAATTAAAACGAGCAGCAAATATTGGCAACCCTTACCCAATTGTATTAACAGATATTTCCCTTATCGGTAACATGAGTGGTTTTGATATTGCAGAATTTATAAGAGGGAATAATGACCTTGCAGATACTGATATTATTGCCATCACCATGTCTCAAAAAGATAGCGACCGTGAAAGGTTTGCGGCATTGGGCATTAAACAATATTTTTCAAAGCCCTTTAGCCAGTCCGATCTTTTAGACAGCATACAAAATTCACTTTCTGCCCGTAACAAAACCGCAACTTACGTATCACATAATACTATCAGTGAAAAGATTGCTGTTAGAGCCGAAGATGATACCATTTACAATATATTATTGGCAGAGGATAACCTCGTTAACCAGCAGGTTGCATCCAGTATGCTCATAAAAAAAGGGCACAGGGTAACAATTGCAAATAATGGTGAAGAGGCTGCATGTTTATATGCTACAGAAAAGTTTGACTTAATTTTTATGGATGTGCAAATGCCTTTGCTTAACGGTTATGAAGCTACGGCACGAATAAGAGATATTGATAATAATACAGGCACCTATACCCCGATTATCGGGCTTACAGCAAATGCAATGAAGGGTGATCGTGAAAAATGCCTTGAGGCAGGTATGGATGATTATGTAAGCAAACCGGTAAGAATTAAAGATTTGTCTCTTGCTATAAACAGAGTAAAACAAAAATTAAATAAAGAAGATAATGCAGGAAGCTTAGGTCCTGATATAAATTCAACAGTCATTCTTGATACAATTTCTTAAACTGAAAATAAAATACCACAATGATAATCGGAGAAGAAACAATATTTGATCTCAGCTATCTTGAAGAGATGGATGACCCTGAATTTTTGGTACAAGTGATAAATCTTTACTTAATTGAAACGCCAAAGGATATTTTGGAAATGATGCAGGGATTAAATACATCAGATGCAGAAGTCATAAGAAAAAATGCCCATAAATTAAAGAGCAGCACCGGAATGTTGCAGGCTCAAAAGTTGTTAACCCTTTTGCAGGATATAGAAAAGATATTAATTTCTGGAAAAATTTCGGAGCTACTGAAAGATAAGCTGGCATCGATTAACAAGGAATATGAAGTTTTAAAAACAGCACTTCAAAATCATTTGAAAAGCATGAAAACTGAAGCCGCGTAAATCAATTTCTATGAAAATTTTAATAGCCGAAGATGAACCTATTATGCTAAAAACAATCGAGCTAAAACTTACGAGAGATGGTCATAATGTAGTAACGACAAATAACGGCAGGGATGCTATAGAATTATTCACTCAAAATAATTTTGACATTGTTATTACAGATATTATGATGCCTTATACATCCGGAATTGAATTACTTGGGTTTGTAAAAAATCATGCATCAAAAAAAATTCCTGTAATTGTGCTTTCTGCAATGGGTCAGGAAAATGTTGTAGTAGAAGCTTTTAATCTTGGTGCAGATGATTTTATAACGAAGCCATTCAGCCCAACTGAATTATCACTCAGGGTTAACCGATTTGCTTCATTTCATGCTACCATTATCAATAAATAAGAAGCAGTGTATTTTTATTCAAAAATTATATTGCTTAATGATTTTGCATTAGTGTTGGTGCAGTATCTGTTTTTGGGTATTTTGTTTTTGGCCCTTGTTACTTTTTCTCTCGCGATAAGTATTTTTTTAACGCTCATAAATAAGAATAAGGTATTTAAAAGCAGAAGATCAATTATTAACAAGCTTGAAGATTGGATCACCGAAATTATCCTTCAACCCGAGAAGGGCGAAGATTTTACTTTGCCCCCAGACATAAAAAAAATATTACAGAATCCTTTGGCTAAAAAAGTTTTGTTACGGGAAATAATGAAGCTAAAAAGAAGCCTTAGTGGTACATCAGCCCGTAACTTAGATATGTTATATCATCATCTTAAGCTTTATAGAATATCTACGAAACGTATCGCAGGTAATAAATGGCATGTAAAGGCGAAAGGTATACAGGAACTTGCAATGATGAATAAACAAAATCTCCATACAATTGTTTCTGCGTACACGCATAATAAAGATTTCACGGTTCGTATGGAAGCACAGACAGCATTGGTGCGGCTGCAGGGCTTTAAAGCGTTATATTTTTTTGAAACCCTTACTTATCCTTTATCTGAGTGGCATCAACTAAATTTATTGCACTTGCTTTCAAGCCAAAGTCTTCCGAATAAAAATGATGTGATAAGATGGTTGCATTCTTCCAATTCATCTGTTGTACAATTTATTTTAAAATTGATTACAGAGCAACATGCTGAAGAATTTTATAATGAAGTGGTTAATTGTTTACGGCATAAAAGCGAAGTTGTACGGTTGGAAGCAATACGTTATTTAGGGCAAATACCTTCATTTGATACAAATACTCTTTTAAAAAATCAATATATAATTGAACCTGATAAAAACATCCGGCTTTGCATTATAAAACTATTAGAAAGGAATGAATCTCCGGACAATATCTTGTTTGTACAAAATTTGCAACTTTCATCAGATGCTGATGTAAAACTGGCTGCTGATAGCACTGTTTTGTATCTTCAAAAAAAGATTTCTACGGGGCAATTAGCAGCTTCGGCTTAAGCAATATATTATAACTTTTCAAGTAAATGTGGGTGCATGTTATATGATGTTTTCAGTTATGGATTATTAATTTATTGTGTAACACTTTTATCCTCGTATATTTTTATAGCGCTTTATTCAATCGGCGAAACAAGAAAATATTTACGCAAAAGCAGCTTTACTGATTATAATCTCCTGGCATCATCCAGCTACGCACCCACAGTGAGCATTTTGGCGCCAGCTTATAACGAGGGAGCGAATATTATTGAAAATGTACGCTCACTTTTAAGTCTTCATTACAATGATTTTGAAGTTATCATAATAAATGATGGAAGTAAAGATGATTCTATCCAAAAATTAATTGCCGCATACGATCTTGAAGAAGTTGATCTTTTATATCATGAACATATTCCGGCAAAAAAAATAAAAACAATTTATAAGAGTAAGAATATTGTTTATAAAAAATTAATTGTTATTGATAAGGTAAATGGCGGGAAAGCGGATGCATTAAATACGGGAATTAATATTGCTGCAAATAAGTATTTAGTTTGTATTGATGTTGATTGCATTCTTGAGCAGGATGCTTTATTAAAACTGGTAAAACCTTTTATTGAAGAAATATATAAAAGAGTAATTGCAACCGGCGGTGTGATTCGAATTGCGAATTCATGCATAATAAAAAATGGCAGATTGCTGGATGTTAATCTGCCTAAACAATTTTTACCGCGGGTGCAAACGTTAGAATATATCCGTGCGTTTTTATTAGGCAGAATGGCCTGGAGCAGGCTTAATGGATTATTGATTATCTCCGGTGCGTTCGGTGCTTTTGATCGTGAAATAGTTATTAAAGCCGGAGGTTATGATCATAAAACTGTTGGGGAAGATATGGAATTGATAGTTCGAATGCGCCGGTACATGGAGGAACATAAAATACCTTATAAAGTTGCCTTCATTCCTGATCCGTTGTGCTGGACGGAAGCGCCTACATCTTATAAAATACTTGGACGCCAAAGAAACCGGTGGACAAGAGGAACAATTGAAACACTTAAAATTCATAAAAAATTATTCTTTAATCCGCAATATGGTTTGCTTGGTATGCTAAGTTATCCTTACTGGTTTTTCTTTGAATTTCTCTCTCCAATTATTGAGTTTATTGGTATGGTTGGGTTGATATTTTTTGCCATTGTTGGCATTGTTGATTGGAGTGTTTTTATTTACCTGCTTTGCTTTGTGTTAATGTTTGGCTGGCTGTATTCAATATTTGCTATTCTTATGGAAGTAATGACTTTTAATCAATATAAAAAAAGAGGTGAGATAGCACAGTTGATACTTACAGCGTTGCTGGAGCCATTTTTATTTCACCCATTTGTGGTTTGGTCTGCAATCCGCGGCACTATAGATTTGCTAAGAAAGAAAAATAGCTGGGGTGAAATGACAAGGCAGGGTTTTACTGTTTCAACTGATGCAAAAGTTGGGACAAAAGTTAATTAAAACCTCCGCTGATAACCTGCAGTTATATCAATCTGATTCCCCTTTGTTTTAGGGAGATACTCAATATTCTCAAGCGATGCTGATAAAGAAAATAGATTCATTTTGTGCAATGAAAAATGATATTCTGCCCCAATTTTATTTGATTGTAATTTATAGGTACTGCTCAATTGAGCAACAGAATTGTTGTTATCAGGAGAAATACCGGTACTAATTAATAAAGAAAGATAATCATCAATTCCCTTTAAATAATATCTTGATGTAACCGAATATGATTGTGAAATATTACTGCTCGAAGGTGTAAGATAAGTACGGCCATTAAACCAAAGTTTTTTATAATATTTACCCAATGAAAATGTATAAATAAAAATATTTTTTTTATTAAAATTTAAATAACGAAATCCCCCTTCAGCTTCAAAGCCATGTGTTAGGTTAGCATACAAAGAAAAACCTGATCTAAATTTTGGAAATACTGGTGCATCCGCGGAATAACCAATATTAATATAAGTATAGAAAGTTTTAGAAATGCGTGGGTAAGCATCTATTTCAAACTGAACACCATTTTTATTATACCTGTTGGCATAATTAAATCTGCCCATAAATAAACCTGCATGAGTTTGTCTGCCATATTCCAGGCTTGTTAAATTCCACGCATTTGGAAATTGTTTATTAAATGAAGTGTGATTGAATAATATACCTATCCTGTTTTTTGCAGAAAGATTTTTAATATTAAGTGTAAATTCTTTTAATGATTTATTAGAGGCATCTGTTTTTAATAATTGCTGAGCTATTATTAAAGCTTCGGAGTTTCTATCCAGGGCTGCAAAACATTTTGCTTTTCGTAGCATCAATTCCTTTGATGAAGGATTATAAATTAACGCTTGATCAATATGATCAAGTGCATCGGGATAGTTTTTATTATTATATTCAATATCTGCAATGGCTATTGATGCATCTTCATAATCTGGCTGCTTTTTCAAAACACTTTTTAATACCTGCAAAGCGCTGTCTGCTTGTTTGTTCCAATAATATAGTCTGCCTAAAAAAGTTTGTATTTCTAAATAACCAGGATTTAATAATAATGCCTGTTTAGAGTAATTGATTGCAGAAGCATAGTTTTTATTTTCAAAAGCTTCCTTACGGGCTTTGGTGAAATAATCATCAGCAGAAATCTTCTGACAAAAAACCTCTGTTACTAAAAACAAATTTAAAAATAGTAATAGATAGTATTTATTTTTCATTATAAATAGGATATAATGTTAAGTTCTTAAGTTTGATATACTATGAGAATGTATTTGAAAAAAGACAATGGATTTCAACTTACTTTATTTAATTGACAGTAGCAAAGTACAGAAGTGTTTATTACAGCCT
>MWVX01000493.1_pt1 | contig 12498 bp, 12 predicted proteins | sample 1047311 | NCBI WGS metagenome assembly MWVX01 (sample SAMN06349984, study PRJNA376086) | soil metagenome | isolation source: MtG-4 sample Antarctic (ecotone) soil | place: Antarctica | collected 2015-01-13
CATTTGATTTGGTTCATCGTCCGGCAATAAGAACAAGACATCAGTTTACCATTGGATATATTTCTAACCGGATTGCAGATACCGTAGCGAAATTAAATGATAACTATTCGCCTTCCAGTGCTACTTACCATTATCCCTATATAAGTTATGGCGTTTCGTTTACCGATTATGATTTTAATCCTTACCCCACCCGTGGCAAAGCGGGGAATGCCTCTATACAAAAAGCAGGTATTAACAGTCCTGTTAATTTATGGCAGCTATCTGTAAAGGGTACTAAGTATTGGCCGGTTGGTAAAACTGGATATTTCAGTACCATGGTTGCCGGCATTATTAAGCTGCCTTTTAAACAACCTTACATTACGCAGGGGTTTTTAGGTCAGGGCGATGCATTTTTACAGGGTTACGAAAACTATATTGTAGATGGAGTAGCAGGGGGCTATACCAAACAAACACTTGCCTTTAATTTAATTAACACGCATGTTACATTGCCGCTTAACCAGCGCTTTAAAATATTACAAAATGTGCCTTTTAAATTGTATGTAAAAGCATTTACTAATGCGGGCTATGTACACAATCCAAATGAAACCCTAAACAATGACTTAAACAATAAAATGCTATACAGCACGGGCCTTGGGGTAGATATTGTAGCCTTCACCGACTTAATCTTCAAAATAGAGTGGAGCTTTAACCAGTTAGGCCAAAACGCAGTGTACATGCATCAGTAGAAAAGTTCGTAGTTTGCAGTTCTGCTTTTCAGTTAGCAGTTGTTGAAACCCTTGCAGGTAATACCTGCATTTTCTTGCAAACTGCCTGCTGTCAAACTCTATAACAGATAACGGTAAACAAAGAAATTTGAAGGTAGCTATATACAGCCGGGTACTGGAAAGCACCCAGCAAAAAGACGTACAACTATTTTTTGATGAACTGGAAAAGGAAGGGATTGTTCCGGTCATTTTTGCCGAGTTTTTTGAACAGGCTACGCGGTATCTTTCACTACCTGCTGCCACTGAAACTTTTTCTCATCATTCGCAACTTACACCCGACATAGATTTTTTAATAAGCCTTGGCGGCGATGGAACTTTACTGGATACGGTTACATTAATACGTGATAAAGCCATTCCGGTAGTAGGGATCAACCTCGGAAGACTTGGCTTTCTAGCCTCTATTGGCCGCGACGAGATGGTGGAGGCGGTAAAAGCTTTGGCCCGCCGCTCTTATATAATCGACAGGCGATCCCTTATTCATTTAGATTCTAACATTTCACTTTTTAATGATGTGCCTTATGCGCTGAATGAGTTCGCCATTCATAAACGGGATATCGCACCCATGATTAAAATTCATACCTATTTAAATGGTGAATTATTAAATACCTATTGGGCTGACGGGTTGATATTAGCCACACCTACCGGTTCTACCGGGTATTCGCTTAGCTGTGACGGGCCGGTTGTTTTTCCTGAAGCCGCCTCCTTTGTTTTAACGCCTATTGCGCCCCATAATTTGAATGTAAGACCGATCATTATCCCCGATAATACCATTGTGTCTTTTGAAATTGAAAGCCGCTCCGATGAAGTGATCTGCGCATTGGATTCTCGTCGGGAACTGGTAGATAAAAATGTTTTACTCGCCATCCGCAAAGAAACTTTTGGAATTAACCTCGTGAGGTTAAACGAAAACAACTTTCTGCAAACGCTGCGCAACAAACTTTCCTGGGGATTGGATAAGCGAAATTGAGAGAAGGTGAGATGTGAGACAATAGACGTGAAACCGTAGTTCACATAAATAGTGAAATTTCTTCACTCTCCCGTCTATCGTCTCACGCCTCCCGATTTTTGTCGTGCATACCAAACGCCGAAAATTTTCGTTTGTGCTTTATCAAAAACCTTATTTTGCACACTATGATAAAATTACTGGCTGCTGTTTTATTATGCTTACCTGGGACGCTTTTGGCGCAAAATTCTTATGTTCAGGAAGGTGAGTTTGGGTTTGGCGTTGGTGCCGGCCACTATTTTGGCGACCTGAATACAAAAGCAAAACTCAACCGTCCGAAAATTGCTGCAGGTATTTTTTTCCGTAAAAATTTCGGTAATTATATTGCCCTTCGCTTAGCCGGTAATTTTGCTCAACTAGGCTACTCCGATGTTTACAACGACCACAACGAGTTTATGCGCCGTCGCAACCTCAGTTTCAACACAAAAGTTTGGGAGCTTGGCTTGCAGGGCGATTTTAATTTTTATCGTTTTATGCCTGGCGAACCCGATTTTTCCTTTACTCCCTATATAACTTTTGGTGTAAGTGCGTTCAGCTACGATCCCTATGCCTATCTTAAGAACGATAAATATTTCCTTCGCCCCTTAGGTACCGAAGGGCAAGGGTCAGGCGACTCATCGCTTGGCGATCGCAAGCCTTACAGCACCATGGCGTTAGCTATCCCTTTTGGCGTGGGTTTAAAATATGCGTTAAACGACCGTATCAACATTGGGTTTGAAGTAGTACACCGCTTTACCAATACCGATTATTTAGATGATGTAAGCACAACTTATCCCGGGGTAAGTTCATTTCCCCTTAATCCTGATGGCAGTCCTTCGCCGGCCTTTTTATTAAGCGATCGTTCTTATGAAACCGGAACGCCAATTGGCAATAAAGGCCAACAAAGGGGTAACAGTCAGAACAAAGACCAGTTTGTAACAGCTATGTTTTACCTCAGCTTTAATTTACAATCGTATAAATGTCCACCGGTTAACTGACAGCAAGTTAGTTAGCTGGATCATAAACGCTTAGCACGAATGGCCTCCGTGCTTTTTTTTATCACGGATTTCGCAGGTCATAAAAAACATATTGGCACAGAAAAGTTCTGTGCTTTTGTCTTTGTATTATCTGCTAAATCCTTTTATAATCGTTGAAATCTGCGGTTTACATTTGCAACTGCTTTTGCTTGTTGTCAGGCTGCTCCAGGCAGTCTATCGGCAGGCCGAAGGAATCCAAATTTCTTTTATGGACCTTTTATCGCAAATAGAAAAAACGACTTTACCAAAGCACATCGCCATTATTATGGATGGTAATGGCCGTTGGGCAAAAGAGCAAGGAAAGGACCGGCTGTTCGGCCATTACCACGGTGTGGAAAGTGTAAGGGATATTGTTGAAGGCTGCGCCGAACTGGAGATCGGTTACCTTACCTTATATGCCTTCTCTACCGAAAACTGGGACCGTCCGCAATACGAGGTAATTGGCCTGATGGAATTACTGGTAAAAACAATCAGGGGCGAAGTAGAAAGCCTGAATAAAAATAATATTCGCTTGCATGTTATTGGCGATGTGAATATGCTACCCGATTATGCCCAAAAAGAATTAGATGAAGCTCTGCAAATAACAGGTCCCAATACAGGCCTGCAATTAATAATGGCTCTTAGCTATAGTGGCCGTTGGGAATTATTGAACGCTGTAAAAAGTATTGCCCACGAAGTAAAAAGCGGCCGAATCGAAATAGAAGAAATTGACCAGGATACCCTGCAAAAATTCTTAACCACGTCCCAATTTCCTGACCCGGAATTAATGATACGTACCAGTGGGGAATACCGTATCTCCAATTTTTTACTCTATCAACTGGCTTATGCCGAATTGTATTTTACACAGGTACGCTGGCCCGATTTCCGCAAACAAAATTTATATGAAGCCTTGCTTGATTATCAAAACCGGGAAAGAAGATTTGGTAAAACGGGCGAGCAAGTAAAAGCAAGTATATAGTTAGTTTGGGATTTGCGTTCTTTAATCCGGTCTTTTCCTTCCTCGTTCACTTGTCTCCTCATCGCAGCTGAAGGTTGTCAATCCGGGCTCGCCGAAGAGTTGTTCTTCTGTTCAATATTCTTTCTCTTTCATTTGCATATTTTCACATTTTCTAATTCGCATATTATACAACTATGTCATCTTTTGAAGTAATTGGCGGTAAAAAATTAAAAGGCGAGATTATTCCGCAAGGCGCAAAAAACGAAGCTTTACAAATCATCAGTGCTGTAATGCTTACTGATGAGAAAGTAACTGTCACTAACATTCCAGATATTATAGATGTAAACAATTTAATTGAGCTGCTGCAGGCAATGAATGTAATGGTTGAACGGCCCGACAGGCATACCTGTATCTTCCAGGCCAGCGATGTGGATTTGGACATTTTACGCAGCCCTGAATTTAAAAATAAAAGTGGTACGCTACGTGGCTCTGTAATGCTGGCCGGGCCAATGCTTGGCCGGTTTAAAAAAGCTTTTATTTCTAAGCCCGGCGGTGATAAAATTGGCAGGCGGCGATTAGATACACATCTTCTTGGCTTTCAAAAGCTGGGCGCTGAAATGATCTATTACCCCGAAGATGCCTTGTTTTATTTTTCAACTGAAGGCTTAAATGGCACCTATCTTTTGTTAGATGAACCTTCTGTAACCGGTACGGCCAACATTATTATGGCGGCTGTACTAGCAAAGGGTGTAACCGTTATTTATAATGCAGCCTGCGAGCCATACATACAACAGTTGTGTCGGATGCTGAATAAGATGGGTGCAGACATTGCAGGTATTGGAAGTAATCAATTGGTGATTGAAGGAGTGGAAAAACTTTACGGCACGGAGCATCGCATTCTTCCCGATATGATTGAGATCGGCTCTTTCATTGGACTCGCCGCCATGACGCAGGGTAACATTACCATAAAAAATTGCAGTGTTGAATACCTTGGTGTGATACCGGAAAAGTTTCGGCAATTAGGAATACAATTGAACATTGTTGGCGATGATATTCATATTCCGGAGCAGGAGAGCTACCAGATTCAAACCTACATGGATGGCGGCGTGCTTACAATCTACGATCACCCGTGGCCGGGATTTACACCCGATTTATTGAGTATTGTTTTAGTGGTGGCCACACAAGCAAAGGGTTCGGTGTTAGTGCACCAGAAAATGTTTGAAAGCCGCCTGTTCTTTGTTGACAAGCTAATTGAAATGGGTGCACAAATTATTTTGTGCGATCCGCACCGGGCAGCCGTAATTGGCCTTGAAAGAAAATACAAACTGCGTGGTATTAATATGACTTCACCTGATATCCGTGCTGGTGTAGCTCTGCTGATTGCAGCATTAACTGCCGACGGCAAAAGCATCATTCAAAACATAGACCAGATAGACCGCGGCTATCAATATATTGACGAGAGGTTGCGAAGTTTGGGAGCTGAGATACGGCGAATTGGCTAATAGTTTGAATTTTACTTTTAGTTTTTAAACCACATTTCGGGGCTCAATTTAACCTCTCACCCAAACCAGCTTCTCTTCTAACGGCTTTCTCTTTCCTGCTGGCGAAGGCACGGCCACATGGCCTAAATAAAAAAAGCCAAGGAGCTTATCATCTTCTTCTAAACCAAAAAATTCTTTGCCACTTGGTTTATAGGTTGGGCCCCCGGTAGTCCAGTAGCCGCCTAAACCATAAGCAGTTGTTGACAGGTAAATATTTTGCACTGCGCAGGACACTGCGGCTACTTCTTCCATCTCTGGAAATTTCTTATTCGGGTCACGCTTTAAGCAAAGTGCAATTACATGCGATGCCAGTAAAGGATTGGACAGCAGGTTTTGATAAGGAGCTTCCTTAAAATTATCACCCGCTTCCTTTTTATATAACTCAGCCTGGAAAGTGGCTAATTTTTGCAAGCCTTCCCCGGTAAACACAACAAACTTCCAGGGTTCTGTTTGTCCATGACTTGGCGCCCAGGTAGCGTTCTCCAGTATCTGCTGCACAATGGCATCATCCACCTTTTTTGCGGTATCAAATTGTTTTGGAAAGTGCGAACGGCGGTTTTTGATCAGTGCGTTAAATTCTTCTATGTTATACTCCATGTTTTTATTTTTAAGAACCGTCAAAATTCAGTCTTTCTAAAAGAAAACGGGCTTTAATTTTTCAGCCTTATCAAATGTTGAAAAACTACAGATTTCAACTTTTGACTTTGAACTATGCACCCCCTACCTTCGCCCCATTCATTTTTAATGACAATCAACAGCCAGCAAAAAATAATTATCATCACGGCGCCATCGGGAGCGGGAAAAACCAGTATCACCCGTTTTCTCTTAAATAAGTATCCCGATAACCTGGCTTTTTCTATTTCTGCAGCCACACGTCAATCAAGAGGCAAAGAAAAAAACGGCGTGGACTACTATTTCATGAGTGCCAAAGAGTTTACCAATAAAATTCAGCACGAAGAATTTGTAGAATGGGAAATGGTGTACGAAGGAAAATATTATGGTACGCTTAAGAAGGAACTACAACGTATATGGAGCGAAGGCAAAACACCTGTGTTGGATATTGATGTAAAAGGAGCTATTCACATTCAGCAGCAGTTTCCAGAAACCACCCTTTCTATTTTTATTGAACCGCCCAGTGTAGATGAATTAAAGCGCCGGTTAACCAGCCGTGGCACAGAAAGCGAGGAGTCGCTCAACGCAAGAGTTAGTAAAGCTGCCTACGAAATAAGCTTCAAAACCTATTTTACAAAGGTTATTGTCAACTCAAACCTTGATGAAGCTTGTAAAGAAGCAGAAGAGATTGTTTTGAATTTTATACAATAGCAGCCTAAATTTTTATCTTTATTCAAATGATGATAGCAGTAAGTACAATCGCCTGGTTTATAGCAACTCTTTTGATGATGGGTTTTTTTGCCGGTATCGAGATGGCGTTCTACAGCGTTAACCGGTTTGGCATTGAGCTGCGTAAAAAACAAGGCCGGCAGGATGCCATTCTTCTTTCTAAATATTTTGAAAACCCGGAGCTCTTTCTTAGCACCATGGTAATTGGGTTTACTCTTTTTCTCGTTTGCTTTACCCTGCTTTTTACCACTATTACCGACCCGCTGTGGAATGCTATGGGGTTACGGTACGAAGGTGTACGGGTGGGGTTAAACATTGTGCTCGCCACCTTTGTGGTGTTAATCCTGGGAGAGTTTATCCCCCGGGCCATCTTCAGGGCGCACAGTAACATTTTGCTTACCCGCATTGTATGGCTTATTAATATTCTGCACCAGTTTTTATTACCGGTAGCCCGTATTTTTTTAGCAATGGCAAACTGGACCCTGCAATATATTTTTAATGTGCGGGTACGGGAGACAAAAGACAACTTATCAAACAGCTCAATGGATACACTTTTCCAGCAAAATAATGATAACGATTTTGAGGCGGAAGAAATGAACACGGAGCTTTTTGAAAATGCACTGGAACTGCCAAAGGTAAAAATCAGGCAATGCCTTGTGCCCCGGAAAGAGGTGATTGGTGTAGAAATCACCTGTACGATAGATGAAGCCAGAAAAAAATTAATAGAAACCAAATTGAGCAAATTGGTCGTATATGAAAAAACCATTGACAACATGGTAGGCTATATTCACCAGTTAGATTTGTTTAAAGCACCGCCCGACCTGCAAAGTATTTTGCTGCCCATACCCGCAGTGCCCGAAAGTATGAGCGCAACGGATTTGATTGGCAAGTTTACAAAAGAACGTAAAAGCATTGCCTGGGTGGTAGATGAATTTGGTGGTACAGCGGGCATTGTTACAATGGAAGATGTGCTGGAAGAAATTTTTGGTGAGATACATGATGAATACGACAGTGAGGAGTTTGTAGAAAAGCGGTTAGCCGAAAATGAATACATTTTCAGCGGACGGCTGGAGTTAGACTACATCTGCGAAAAATATGGAATTGATTTTCCCGATGATGAATCCGAAACCTTATCCGGATTTATCATCTCTCACCACGAAACAATTCCGCGGCAAAAAGAGCGCATCATCATTGATGATTTTGAGTTTGATATTTTAACCGTAAGCGATACAAGGATAGAGATGGTGAAGATGAAAGTGTTGAAGTAGATTCAGGAGACAGGAGTCAGAAGACAGTAGGATGGCCATTTACGCCGGAAGATTTTAACCTCAAATTCCCGGGCATCGAAAGCAACATTTTAAGAAACCGTACCGTCTGGCTTACTATCTGCTTTATCTCCACTCCTGTCTCCTGAATTCTGACTGCTGTCTCCTGCTCCCGACCCCTATCTTTGCCCCACTTTTTTAACCAATGGCATTATCATTTTTCAGACGTGGCAACAATGGCGAGCCTAAAACCGAGATGTCTTTTATAGATCATCTGGAAGCTTTGCGTGGTCATCTTTTTCGCAGTGTAATTGCCATATTAGTTGGCGCCATAATAATTGCTTTTAATAAAGATTTTTTTGTAAAGAAAGTTTTATTAGGCCCTACTCATGCCGATTTTCCAACCTATCGTGTTTTCTGCCGCATTGGTAAAGCATTGAATTTGGAAGGCGCACTTTGCATGAAGGGACTCAATATTCAAATGCAAAGTATTGGCGTATCAACGCAGTTCAGTACGTTTATTTCTGTCATGTTGGTAGGCGGAATTATCATTGCATTTCCATATATCTTTTTAGAGTTCTGGCGGTTTATAAAGCCAGCATTAAGCAGGAAGGAACTGCAAAATACACGGGGGCTTATTTTTTGGGTATCCGTACTTTTCTTCACTGGCGTTTTCTTTGGTTTTTTTATTATAGCTCCTTATACACTCAATTTTTTTGGCAATTTTCAGCTCGATGAAAACATCGAAAACCGTTGGACGATAGCCAGCTATTTTGATACGGTGATACCCCTTGTGCTGGGGACCGGGCTTGCGTTTCAATTGCCATTAGTCATGATACTTTTGGCAAAAATCGGTATTGTGTCAGCATCCTATTTACGCAGGGTTCGTAAGTACTCTATCATCATCATTTTAGTAGTTGCTGCCATTATTACTCCGGGGCCGGATGTCATCAGCCAGATGACAGTTGCCGTTCCTCTTTTACTACTTTATGAAATCAGCATTTTGCTTACCAAAAAAATTGAAAGAGAGCGAAAAGAAGAAGAAGACAAGGAATGGAGCTAAGCAAATTGCGACTAGCTAGTGGCGAGTAGCAAGTAGCCTTTTAGTTCGTAAATTTTTTCTTTATCTTGAAAGGGAAAGTATGTTAGTTAGAGTTAAGTCATAAGAAACTAATTGCCTGACAATAAGCCATCTTACTGCTTCCACTTATTTATGATTTGTGCAAAAACTTACAAAGGAAGAAACCTATAATTTAATTAGCCAGATGAAAAGAGCAGGGCTTTCCGTATCCAATAATTGCAGAGGGTGCTTCACGAAAAACAAAGCCTGACAAAAACCGTTTCTTGGAAATTGCAGGTTCATCAGTAGTAGAAATTGATAACTGTCTTACTGCATGTATTGTTATATACTTCCTGACTAAGGAAGAAATAGTAATAATAAATGAAGGCCTGCTGGAAGTCTTTAAACTAATTACTGGCCTCATTGAGACTAACCAACCATAAGAGAAATTAGGCTTAAATAGCTACTCGCCGCTTGCTATTTGCTATTTGCTTTTCACTAACATCATCCGGCGCTAAAATTGACATTTGTAAGGTCTAAAATAATGGAGACTTTACTATGAAAAACAAAGTTGTATTTCTTCTTTTTAGCCTCGCTTTGTCCGTAGCAACTATGGCGCAAACAACAGGGCGCATAGGCGAACATGCTACAATAAATAAATGGACAGTACCTACCGGTAGCTTTACAACTGCAGCACAGGGAAAGCAAATAGCCCAACAAATAATTGATGCTGTGGGCTTGAAACCGAGCTTCGAGATCCAGGCTGCCAATATTGAAAATGCAGCAGCCGTAGTATATGGCGGCAACCGCTATGTATTATACAATCCAACCTTCATTAATAACCTTATTAAAACCACCGGTACAGAGTGGGCTGCTATTAGTGTATTGGCTCATGAAATTGGTCACCATCTTAACGGCCATACCGTTAGTGCAAGGGGGAGTCAACCGGCTTTAGAATTGGAGGCTGATGAATTCTCAGGCTTTGTATTACGTAAAATGGGAGCTACACTAACACAGGCGCAGTCGGCTATGAAAACCTTAGCTAGTGCAACGGCAACCCGCACACATCCCGGGCAGTACGACCGCTTAACCTCTATTGAAAAAGGGTGGAGCCATGCAGACGATCAGTTGGCAGGGCGGCCATTACGCAAAGCACCAGAAGTGGTGGTTCCAAAAACCTACCCGCAAGCGTCGACAGATGTTGCCAGTACTGGGAGCCGAGTAGTTGTAAACAGCCGTTATATTTTAGGCGATGTTTATTTCAACGCTGATCCTACATCTACATTTCATGTTACTACACAGTACAACTTAATTAAGGTAGGAAGTAGTGGATTAAGCGTATTGGGTAAACTTTCAAAAACAAATAGCGGCCAATTCCCTTACCTGCTTTCCGATGAGCAAAACACGCAACTATTGGTTAGCAATAAAGGCGCTATTGTTACCCGCCAGGGAAAACAAGTTGGCTACCTTAGAAATCACAAAGGATAATTCGACACCTATATAAATAGAAAAAGGCCTGCACAATTGTGCAGGCCTTTTTATTATGATAGTGTGCTATTAGAACGTTTCGTTGGCGGCGGCGGAGGCGGCGGAGGTGCAGCCGGCAGTTGGCCATATTTTGCTTCTGCTTCTTTTAAACTTTTTTCATTACCTAACTTATACTTTTCTTCCTTACCCGATTTCAACCGAACGATCACTTCGTTCTTCTTTGTCCAGCCTAAAGATTTTACTGAAGGGTTTCTTTTCAAAAAAACTTCATAATCATCTTCCATTTGTACTGCATTAGCCGGCGGTGGCGGCGGTGGCGGTGGCGGCGCATCAGGTGGTACAGGAGCCGGGGGCGGAGGTGGAATTTCTTTCAGTCTTTCAACCGGCGGTGTTGGTGGCTTTGGCGGCTTGGGTGGTGCTGCTTCTTTTTGTGCTGATGCAGCGCCAGCCATTACAAAGGCAAGACCGGCCATGATTATTTTTTTCTTCATACATCTGGTTTTAGAACGTTGAGATGCAGAATGAAAAATCTTCCATAAAGAAATTTACTTCTTCAATTTATAAAACACAAAGCCATTTTTTTCATACAAAGCTTCTAATTGAAATTCTTTTTCATTTTCTTCTTTGTTATGAATTTTTCCAACATAGTAAACCGTTATTTCAGAGTGCGTATTAAAACGCTTAATACTATCGGCCATTGACCGTGTAAACTGCGGCGGACGTTTTGTGTAAAAAAGATGCGCATAACTTTTAAACCGCAAGGTTTCCACAATTGCAGCCTCGCCATGTTTGCTTTTGTAAAATTCTATGGCCGCACCCTGCGAGTAAGGTTCTACTTTAGGCGTTATTAAAAGTATGGTTAGGTTAATGCCAATAAGAGCAGTAATGAAAAGCGCAACCAGGGCACTGCGAATATTTCTGCGGGCACGAAAAATAAAGATGATGACGCCTGTCAGTAATAAAATGCCTGGTAACTTTTCCCATCCACTCCACTGCACTTGTGCCGCAAGATTGGCTTTTGCGAAGGGGTCTTTTGCGTTGCCGGGTTGCAACAGCCAGGGTTTCAGGTCATCAATAAACGTTACAGCAACAATTACTAAAGAAAGCAAAAGCCCGGTTACAAATTGCAGCCATTTATTCCATGCTGGCAGCTTCCATTTACGGTTGTAAAGATGGTAAAAGCTAACAGCGGCCAAATAGGTTAATGGAAAATAGCAAAGCGATGAGTAGTGGACAATCTTAGTTTTTACAATGGAAAATAAGATAAGCGTTACCCAAAGTAAGATCAGCATCCAGCCATGAAAATGTTTTGGCGTACTGTTCTCTTTTTTGCCAACCTGCATGGCCAAAATGCTGAGGGCGGCTGCAGGAAAACAACCAACCAACAAAATAATGGAGCGTCGCCATTGTCGCCCAATAGTAGCAATTGAGTTGGCAACCAAAAATGCTTTTTGCTTTTCCTCTTCTCTGGCACCAGCTAAATTTCCGCACCTTTGAAAATTATTATGAGACGCTACCTCACAGCAGAACTTTTAATTTTTATGGGCGCAGTTATTCTCTTTGTTCCATTCCTGGGCACTACCCATTTGTTCGATTGTGACGAAATAAATTTTGCGGAAGCAAGCAGGGAAATGCTGGCTACCGGCAACTATGCTATTCCGCAAATTGCTTTTGAACCCTTCTGGGAAAAGCCACCCTTATTTTTTTGGTTACAGGTTATCAGCATGAAAATTTTTGGTGTAACCGAATTTGCAGCCCGCTTTCCAAACGCTGTATGCGGCATACTTACCCTGCTCCTCTTATACCGTTTAGGAAATAAATTAGTGAACGAACAGTTTGGCTGGATGTGGGTATTAATTTATGCAGGCTCCTTGTTACCGCAGCTTTATTTTAAATCGGGCATAATTGATCCTTGGTTCAACCTGTTCATTTTTTTAGCGGTTTACCAACTTGCTTTGTATAGCGAAATTTATAATGACAGGCCTATAAAGCGGATTATACTTGCCGGATTATTTACCGGGCTTGCTGTAATGACCAAAGGGCCAGTGTATTTATTTATAGTGGTTTTATGTTACGGCGCATT
>MWVX01000494.1_pt1 | contig 12435 bp, 7 predicted proteins | sample 1047311 | NCBI WGS metagenome assembly MWVX01 (sample SAMN06349984, study PRJNA376086) | soil metagenome | isolation source: MtG-4 sample Antarctic (ecotone) soil | place: Antarctica | collected 2015-01-13
ATCTTCAACTTCAATTATCAATACTACTAAAGTATAAATCAAAACTGGGTTGGCTAAGATTTATAATAGCATTATTCATAATTGTATCCGTCTATTTTTTGTGGCCCGCTGGATTAGCATTTGTTATTCCGGTACCGGTAATTTTATTAATTGTTTTTGTAAAATTAGTTTTTGCAGATAATAAAAATAAATATGCGATACAACATACCAGGCATTTAATAAACATTAATGAAGATGAAGTAAAAGCATTGGATGATGATTATTACCATTTTGCTGAGGGTAATGAATTTTTACCCAAAGACCATTTTTATGCTAATGACCTGGATATTTTTGGAAGAGCTTCTTTGTTTCAATATATCAACCGGACTACTTCTGAAATGGGCGGTAATACATTAGCACAATGGCTACTAAGACCGGCAGATGCCGGAACAATTTTAAAAAGGCAAATTGCAATTAAAGAACTGAGCGCTAAAACAGAGTGGCGGCAGCAGTTTCAGGCTTATGGTAAAGAACAAATAATTAAAAATACTACTCAACAAAGATTAAGCATTTGGCTAAATGAGCCAGACAAATTTTTACAATTTAAACATTGGATGTGGATCAGGTATGTTTTACCAGCAATAATTATTACCGTTTTATTTTTAAATATTTTTGATGATCTGCCTACCCGGATATTAAATATCTTTTTACTCGTTTATGCTGTTATAGCTTATACCATCAGCAAAAAAGTATCTCCCATACATCAGCAGTTATCAAAGATGGTAGCAGAGCTGGATGTATTATCAGATAGTATTCAGCTTATAGAAAAAGCACAATTTACTTCGCCATTACTGCAACAATTACAGGCACAGTATCAGCAGCAAAAAAGCAAATCATCTTATGAACTTAACCAATTAAAAAAAATTTTAGAAAGATTAGATCTGAGATACAATCCTGTAGTATTTATTCCGCTTGCTATTTTTTTATTATGGGATTTGCAGCAGGTGCTGGCTTTAGAAAAATGGAAAAAATATAATGAACAAAATGTTATACAATGGTTTGATGTGCTGGGAAATTTTGAAGCCCTGAACAGCCTTTCAACACTATGTTTTAATAATGCCGGGTGGAGCTTTCCCTTACTACATGATAAACATTTTTTTATTGAAGGTAAACAAATCGGCCACCCGCTAATAAGTAAAACCAAAAGGGTTGTTAATGATATTTTTCTAGATAAAACCGGGGAACTGATGTTAATAACCGGTAGCAACATGGCGGGCAAAAGCACGTACCTGCGAAGTGTTGGCATTAATATAGTTTTAGCTATGGCTGGCGCCCCGGTTTGTGCTAAGTGTTTTATTTTATCACCGGTACAATTAATAAGCAGCATGCGTATTGCTGATAATCTTGAAGAAAGCACTTCTACTTTTTATGCCGAATTAAAAAAATTAAAAACAATAATTGATAAAGTAAATAATGGTGAAAGAGTTTTTATTCTGTTAGATGAAATTTTAAGAGGCACAAATTCTTTAGACAGGCATATAGGGTCAATAGCGCTGATAAAACAACTCATTAAACACAATGCAGCAGGTATTATTGCTACTCATGATGTTGAATTGGCAAAAATGCAGGATACTTATCCGGCTAATATTTTAAATTATCATTTTGATGTGCAGGTGGATAACGGGGAATTGCATTTCGATTACCTTTTAAAGCCTGGCATTTGCACCAGCTTAAATGCATCTATATTAATGAAAAAGATAGGGATTGAATTGGAATGAAGAAACTATCAGAAATCAGCAATCAGGTAAAATTGCACTAATTCAAATCTGAAATCTAAAATCTAAAATACAACCGTACATCATACATCATACATCCCTCCTACTTCCCTTTGCCCCAGCCAAACCAGTCATTACCATTAGCGTAAAGCATAAGTGCGAACAGGAATATCATACCGGCAACCTGTGCATACTCTAAAAATTTATCGCTGGGTTTACGGCCGCTAACCATTTCAATTAAAGTAAATAAAACATGGCCGCCATCTAATGCAGGTATAGGTAATAAATTCATAAAGGCTAATATGATAGAAAAAAAAGCTGTGATTGTCCAGAACACTTCCCAGTTCCATGTACTTTTTGGAAAAATAGAAGCCATTGCTTTAAAGCCTCCAAGTCCTTTATAGGCACCGGTTTCAGGAGATAATATCTTTTTAAATTGGTCAATATAAAATTTTAAATTCTGGCCTGCAAGCTTTACACCGGCAGGAAATGATTCAAAAAAACCATACTTTCTGCTTTCCATTTTAATTAAACCCAGACTATCCAGTTCATCCGGCGTTTGATACGCTAAAAACCCTAATTTTCCTTCCGGTGATATTTTTGCATTAAGTACCAGAGAAGCATTGTTACGTTCAATTTTCAACTTTACAGAATCATTACTTTTTTTTGTTGCTGCTTTTACATAGGTATCAAAAAATGGAGTTTCTACTGAATCAATCCCAATTATTCTATCGTATTTTTGTAAGCCTGCCTGCCTGGCTAATGAAGTTTCAGGAACCATATTTACAATTACCGGAAACCGCTGAACAAATAACGGGACACCACTTCGCTTCTTTTCAACCAGTCTGCCAATTAAATTTACCGGCAAATTAATATTCATGGATTTACCTTCTCTTTCTACAGTAACTTTTTCTCCAACTAATAATTGTTTTAAAATATCATCGTAATAAACAATCGGCTTATCATTTACTGCAAGAATTTTATCGCCGTCTTTAAATCCCAGATCATACATCAGACTATCAGAAATAACTATGCCATTTGATACATTTTTTATAGGAGTCTTTGATTCGCCCCATGTAAATAATATCATTGCATAAATAAAAAATGCCAGCAATATATTCATGGTAACACCACCAAGCATAATTATTAACCGCTGCCATGCAGGCTTGCTGCGAAATTCCCAGGGCTGCGGTGGTTGCTTCATTTGTTCTTTATCCATGCTTTCATCTACCATACCCGCAATTTTTACATAGCCCCCAAGAGGGAGCCAGCCGATGCCATAAACGGTTTCACCAATCTTCTTTTTTACAATTGAAAACCACGGATCAAAAAACAGGTAAAATTTTTCAACCCTGCATTTAAACCATTTGGCTGTAACGTAATGGCCAAACTCATGAATGATCACTAAAATTGAAAGAGAAAATAATAAGTAACCTACCTGTAAACCAACCTGCGACCAGTTAATTGCTAATGTTATCATTTAATGTACGATGTATGATGTATGATGTACGATGTTAGATGTATGATGTACGATTTATTTGTTGAATACTGGTTTGCAGTACAAGTGAGTGACACAACGATGATGCTATGGAAAACAAATGTTCGTAACCAAATCTTTTTTACTACTATTTTTAAATTTTTATTAACGAAGCGGCAAAATTACGAGCCTCACCGTCGCTTTCAAAATATTCTTCAAGATTTGGCTTTTCTATATAATTTACATATTGCATGGTTTGCTCTACAACCGCAGTCATATCTAAAAAACCAATACGATTGTTTAAAAACGCCCACACAGCAAGCTCATTGGCAGCATTTAAAACGCAGGGCAGATTACCACCTTTTACTAATGCTTGTGTAGCCAAAGTAAGATTCCGGAAAGTTTTAATATCTGGCTCTTCAAAGCTTAGTGAGCTTATTTTTGTAAAATTTGCTCGTTTGCTATTATTTGCTAACCGATGCGGAAACGCCAATGCATATTGAATCGGCAGCTTCATATCGGGTAATCCCATTTGTGCCTTTATGCTCCCATCCTGAAACTGCACCATGCTATGAACAATGCTTTGAGGATGTATAAGCACCTGTATTTGATCAGGTAGTAAATTAAAAAGCCACCTGGCCTCAATCATTTCAAGGCCTTTATTCATTAGTGTTGCCGAATCAATAGTGATCTTTGCTCCCATGTTCCAGTTTGGATGTTGAAGGGCATGATCCTTTTTTACGTTCACCAGATAATTAGGTTTTTTACCCAGGAACGGACCTCCGCTGGCAGTTAAAATTATCTTTTCAATTGGGTTTCGTGATTCACCAATGAGACATTGAAATATTGCTGAATGCTCGCTATCTACCGGAATTACAGGCACTTTTTTTTCAAGCGCCTTTTGCATTACAATATCTCCTGCTACCACAAGGGTTTCTTTATTTGCAAGAGCGATGGCTTTTCCATTTTCTATTGCTTTTAATGTGGGTTTTAACCCGGCAAAGCCTACAATGGCCGCCAGCATCATATCATATGTATCAAAAGCTGCCACCTCTTCAAGAGCATTTTCGCCACCGAAAACTTTTATATCAGTATTTAATAATGCAGACTTTACTGTTTCATATTTTTTCTCATCACCAATAACTACTGCATTGGGATTGAATTTAAGCGCCTGCTGAATGAGTAGTTTATCGTTTGTTTGTGCAGTGAGGATTTCTACTTCAAAGAAATCGGAATTGCTCTCGATTACTTCCAAAGCCTGAACGCCAATGGAACCTGTTGATCCGAAAATTGCTATTCTTTTTTTTGACATTTTGTTGCCCCAATCCCCTAAAGGGTGTAAAGTGCTCTCATTGAAAAAGATGAGAAGCTTTATGTTAGTGATTTGTTAGTTTTGGCCTGTTTATCCCTTAAAAGGCAAATACAAATTTGCTAAGGGGTAAATAATCCGGCTCATAATTTAATGCCACAATTTTTACCCCGATTCCATAAGGTGAGTTCAATGACTGAATGATTCCATTTCCATAACCCAGGGTTTTAATTCTTCTGCTAACTTTCTATCGTTGCTTAAGCGGGGTACTTTATTTTGTCCTCCAAGTTTACCAATGCTTTTCATATAATTAATAAACCCGTTCTTTTTAACTGGTGAAATTTTTAATTGTTGCAAAACATTTCCTTTTATAAGATCATCATAATAAATATTTTTTTGCCTTAGCTTTTTATCTATCTGTGCGGCGAAGGCATTAATATCTTCAGGGAGATTTTCAAATTCAATAAACCATTCATGATAGCTTTTTTCTCCCTGTTGTGATATATACGGCGCTACAGTAAATTCCGTAATATGAACACTACTCTCTTTTGCAGAATTCATTAAAGCCGATTCAACTTCCTCACCTATTACATGTTCGCCAAAGGCTGATATGAAATGTTTTACTCTTCCTGTAAATAATAGCCGGTAAGGATCTTTTGAAACAAATTTAATGGTATCTCCCATATTGTATCCCCATAAACCTGCATTGCTGCTGATTATTAATACATAGTTTTCATTAAGCTTTACATCCTTCAGAGAAAGCCGGGTTGGCTTATCATTAAATATTTCAGCAGCAGGTACAAATTCAAAAAATATTCCACTATTTGTATTGAGTAGTAAGCCATCTTCAAACTGGCTATCCTGAAATGCAAAAAAACCTTCACTTGCAGGAAAAAGTTCTATTGAGTCAATATTTTTTCCAATGCTTTCAAAGAGTTTTGCCTTATATGGTTCAAAGTTTACACCACCATGCACCATTACAGAAAAATTGGGAAAAAGATCTTTTATTTTTTTACCGGTTTTTTCAGTCAGCTTATCAAAATACATTTGTATCCAGGGTGGTATGCCGCTGATCAATCGCATATCTTCATCAACAGTCTCATCAATAATTTTGTCAAGCTTTGTTTCCCAGTCATCAATACAGTTGGTTTCAAAAGAAGGTAACTGATTTGCCCGTAAATACCTGGGCACATGATGATTCACGATACCACTTAATCTTCCGGTAGGTATGCCCCCTACCCTCTCCAATTCCGGTGAGCCGCTTAAAAAAATTAATTTGCCATTGGCAAAAGCAGTGTTGCCGGTTTGAGCCATGTAACATAGTAATGCATTTCTTGCGGTATTAATTTGATTTGGAATAGACTCTTTAGTTATCGGAATATATTTTATTCCGCTTGTAGTTCCGCTTGTTTTTGAAAGATAAATTGGCTGCCCTTTCCATAAAACATTATGCTTTCCTTGCTTTATGGCTTCAATAAATGTTTTAAAATCTTCATAGTCCCTGACAGGAACACACCGCACAAAATCTTCATAAGTTTTTATTTTTTCAAAAGAGTGTTGTTTGCCGAAATCTGTTTTAGTTCCAATTTTTACGAGGTATTGTAGTGTGGCTTCCTGGTCTGCAACAGCAGTGGACATGCCTTTTTTTATTTGCTTATATATATAAGTAGCAAACGGTTTAGCAAGAAATGATTTTATCTTCATCGTCAGAAACTCACAGTTAAGAACCGCAAACTTACAATATCCGGTTTACAATTTAGTATTTGAGATTTTAAATTTAAGATTTGAATTTGCTGATGAGAATATCTAATACGTACTGATTATATGTAGTATAGATTTAGACAAAGGCCTGTTAATTTATTGAGTAATTTTATGGCTTATGGAGGCAACAAAAACTGTAGCGTTACATACATTAGGTTGTAAACTTAATTACGCTGAAACATCAGCCATTACAAGATTGCTGGAGAAGGACGGTTTTATAAAAAAAGATTTTAATGATGTGGCAGATGTGTATGTTATAAATACCTGCTCTGTTACCGAAAATGCGGATAAAGAATGCCGGCAGTTGGTTAGAAAGATTCAAAGAAGATCACCGGGTTCAATGGTTGTAATTACAGGTTGCTATGCCCAGTTGAAGCCCGAAGAAATTGCCAATATACATGGTGTTGACCTTGTTTTGGGCGCAGCCGAAAAATTCAACATAACACAACATTTAAAAGAATTAACAAAAAGTAATGTTGCTAAAATATGCAGTTGCGATATTGAAGAGGTTACTGCTTTTAATTCCTCCTGGTCTATCAACGATAGAACAAGAACTTTTTTAAAAGTTCAGGATGGCTGTAATTATAATTGTTCTTTTTGTACCATTCCCATGGCACGTGGAAAAAGCAGAAGTGATTCTATAGATAATATTATCGCACATGCTACACAACTTGCAAAAGCAGGTGTTAAAGAAATTGTGCTAACAGGTATAAATTTGGGGGACTACCTCACCCCTACCCTCTCCACAGGTGGAGAAGGAGATCGCAATTTTTACTCATTAATTCAGGCATTAGAAAAGCTGGATGGTATTGAACGCTTTCGCATTTCATCTATTGAGCCTAATTTACTAACCAATGATATTATTGAATTTGTTGCGAACAGCAATAAATTTATGCCCCATTTTCATATCCCATTGCAAAGTGGGAGCAATAAGATTTTGGGCCTGATGAGGAGAAGGTATAAAAAAGAATTATATATTGAAAGGGTTAACCTTATAAAAAAATTAATGCCTCATTGTGCAATTGGGGTTGATGTAATAGTTGGTTTTCCAGGAGAAACCGAAACTGATTTTCAAGAGACGTATGATCTTTTACATTCCCTGGATGTTTCTTACCTGCATGTGTTTACTTATTCGGAACGGGAGAATACAGCAGCATTGCATATTGCACCGGTTGTGCCTATTAAAGTACGCCATGAAAGAAATAAGGCTTTGAGAAATTTATCTTATAAAAAACTTAATCATTTTAAAGAGCAGCATACCGGCGAAATTAGAAAAGTGCTATTCGAAGCTCAAAGCAGGAATGGCTTAATGGAAGGATACACGGATAACTATATTAAGATAACTGCATTTTTTAAACCGGAATTGGTTAATCAGATTGTAGATTGGAAAGTTTAATGAGCAAGCTCATAAATAAGGTGGACATAGTACCAATTTTTTGTAAGTGGGAGCAAAACATAAATTACGTATATGCGGTATTAAAAAACCCCGTTATTACACGAGGCCTTTGTGGGAGCACACGGGTTCGAACCGCGGACCCTCTGCTTGTAAGGCAGATGCTCTAAACCAACTGAGCTATGCTCCCTTATTTGGGAGTGCAAATATATGCGACGATTGCAACTTTAAGAAATATTTGTACTCTTAATTCAATTGTCTTTCTAAGCCCTTTCTTACTTTTTTATAACGCTGTCCCCCAATGGTTCCATATCTATTTTCATTTTTTTCTTTCCTGCCTGACCAATAGAGCTCTTAAACCTTTGCAATACAGATTTTTTAATAAAGCTTTACGGCTTGGTCAAATAACTTCATTCAATATTTTCAAGGTTGTACAAATACCAGTTATAATAAAACATTAGTTGTTTTTGCCCGCCTTGCTTGCCTTGGCACGGCTAAGGAAAATTAAATAAGAGAAAAAACGTTCAGGTACATAAGCAGATATATTAAAGTAGACATGAATCGTTTATTTAAAAGTTTTATCAAGGTTGAAGTCCGAAACGCCATAATGAACCTTCTAACATAATAATGAATTAAGAATCCGGTTGATTTAGACCGGAGAATGTTCATTATATTTTATCGCGATAAGAAACAGGCCGTGTGGGGGTACAGAAAAATTTGCATTTGCTGAATTCCGGCATTCAATTATATCACTAAATGTTTTCAAACTAATTTTTCCTGTGGAAACCTGGAGCATTGTGCCTACAAGACCCCGAACCATTCCTCTTAAAAAACGGTTTCCTATAACATGGTATATTATTGTTTCATCTTTAAATATCCAGCAGCTTTTTTCTATACTACAAAAAAAATTTTTTACTTCAGTGTTCTTTTTTGAAAACGAAGTAAAGTCTTGATGGTTTTTTATTATATCAGCAGCAGCATTTAAATCTTCACGATTTATTTTAAAAGGGTAATAATAAGCTCTGTCACGTAAGAATGGATTTTTTTTGCAATAGATAAAATATTTGTATTCTCTGCTAATTGCATCAAACCTGCAATGTGCGTTATCAGCTACAGGAAAAATTTTTTTTATAACTATGTCATGAGGTAAAATAGCGTTAAGATTATACACTTGACTGCAATATATTTCCGGTTCTATATCGAAATGAAAAAAATTTTGCAGCGCATGAACACCAGCATCGGTACGTGATGCACCTGTTAACTTCATTACTGGTGCATTTTTCAGAAGTACAGAGTTGGAGTTGACAGACCGGAAAAATATATTTAAAGCTTTTTCTATTTCTGATTGTATTGTGGAAGCATTTTGTTGTATTTGAAAACCGGAATAGTTTGTTCCCTTATAGGCGACTTCTATAAAATATCTAGGCATACCTTATTCAGGCCTCCAAAAATCCCGGAGAAATGTTTAGTTATGAATCATTGCTTTAAAACGATTAATATAATAGGTATCTGACAATAGAGCTTCCAATGTATAAAAACTTCCTGAATCAGAAACAAATGGATATGCTGCATCGAAGAAATTATATTTGCCATCATCGTTTAAAAATAAACCGCTTAAGTTTTTAATATGATCTGTTGTAAAACATTTAGATCTAAACATTTTTTTTGCCACTTTAATCATGTCTTCATTCTTATTTTCGGCAGCCATTTTTTTTCTTAATTTCAAAAAATCTTCCTCACCGGCATACTCATCGCAGTTTGAATTTTTTATTGTAGATTTTTCCAAACCAGATTCTTTTTTATCTTCTATAAAAATATACTTAGTCGTATCTGGCATTTGCTCTACAACAGCCGGCTCATTTAGAATAATTGGTGAAATATTTTTATTACTGTCAATTTCATTGCTCTCTGGAACTATTTCAATTTCTTTTACCTCATTGCTTCCACTCATTTCATTATCTGCTTCAACCGGCATAAAAATTCTTATAGTATCTCTTTTATAATTGAATTCATCTACATAAACCATTTCAATACCATCCTTATTTTTTTTAAGCAAACTTCTGCTTATCGTTGAATTTAAAGCCGGTGAATCTGTAATTATTGGTAGAGGGCTTTCCTGAGGAATGATTAGCGTTTTAGCAGAATCCGCAATTTCTAAAGCCGGTGTTTCTTTTACTTCTTCAATTACTATGTCTTTTTGCCTGATAGTAGAATCATTAACTACTGTGGCCAGCATATTAGAAAAGGCATCATCTTTATTTACCTGCGCAGGCTTATTATTTTTGGCAATCTCATCACCTGGCATTATAACATCAAAACTTTGTAAATTAAAAAACCCCCAGCCTTTTTCTTCAAAATTTTTCAAAATATACCCTGCATCTTTATCCACTTTTAAGCTTATACTTTCTTCAGGCCACTCCTTTTTAGGAAACCCAAATGTAATGGTATAATTACCTTCTTTTAATTTAGGAACTATTAAATAACCAGATGAAGATGAACTATACATTTTGTTGTTTAGTCTTATATAGAAAGGTTGTTTATTTTCTGTCTGAAAATAAATAAAATGATTTTGTTGTGCAATTGTCCTGAAAGAGCAAAAAGTTAAAAGAAACGAAACAGAAAGCAATATGTACTTCATCCGGATAAACTTTAATGACAAATCTAATTCATTAACAGATAATTTTTACCTTCTATCCTAAAAAGTAAATGGACATAGAAAGAAGGAGGCTATTCTTTAGTAACTTAAAATTCTTTCATGGGAAAATTATAACGTTGCACAGTTTTGTTTAACAACACTGGCAACTATGGCAGACAACCAGGAGCAATCAACTAACAGCTCGATTTGGTAACCGTGACGGATGAGAAGTTGATCAAGAAAAAAGCAGATAAAATTTTAGAGCGATAGATTGAATTCTTAGATCCACAAAAATCCACAAAAATGATACGAAGAAATCAAGCGAAATATAACCGATTTGGGTCAATTTAAAAGAGCAGCCCTACTCCAAAGCTGCTCTCATTTATTGTTGTTACCTTTTTATTTTCCGAACCTTATTGTTTTTCTTTCATCTTTAGTTTCTGCAACGAAAATGTACGCATTTTTTGCGAGTTGATTGTTTTTGTCTAATATTAATATTATTTTACTTTTTTTGGATAAAAATTATTTTGTGTGTTTCACTTCATTCATATTATGCTTAAACACTTTAAAAATCTAATCAGGAATAACTTAGGAAGAAGTTTGGAACCCAGGCAGATAGATTCTTTTAGTTATAGCTTACTAACATCTGTTTTAAAGCTGAATAAATTTCAGCCATATACAACAAGTGCTATTTCTCCAACGGCTCTACTTCATATCTTGAATTTCATAACTACTTTCAGGCCCAAAAATATTGTTGAAATTGGATCTGGTATGAGTACCGTATATATTGCAAAACTATTAGCAGTTAATGAAATAACAGCAAGGTTCTATTCTATTGAAAATGATTTAAAATGGATAAATATTATTAAGAATCATTTAGATGAAGATTCGAAAGTTGATTTCATTCATGCTGAACTTAATGAGGAAATGAACTTTCAAGGTCATAAGTTCAAGTGGTTTGACACTAAAGTTCTTGACAAAAATCTAAATAAAAACGAAATTGATTTACTTATAATTGATGGGCCTCCAGGTAAAATACCATATGCCAGAGCAGGCGCATTTATTTATTTTAAAGAACAAATTGAGGAGCAGAGCTTGTTTTATTTTTTTGATGATACGGATAGAAAAAAAGAGAAATTTATTGTTGAAAGTATTGGTGGTGAATATAAGCATTTTGGCAGCTATAGTTCGGGTGGCAAGAAACAACCTTATCATGTGGTGCCGGTATCTTGTTATAAATAATATCTTAAATCACCAGATAATCTTTTTTAGCAGACAGTTTGTTAATCAATATATGAATGAATGGTACTTCCTGCAAAAAAAGCAGCCCTACCACGAGCTGCATTCATTAATTGTTATTACCACCGTTTTACTTTATAAATCTTACTATTTTTCTTTCATTTTTAGTTTCTGCAACCAAAATGTAAATACCACTTTGCAACCTGGTTGCCGGCACATTTATTAATCCATTTACATTTTGAAGTGAATTTTTATAAAATATTTTACCGCTTAAATCCCTGATTGAAAGTTGCACATTTTCTGTAATGCCACTCAGCATAACATTTATATTATCACGAACAGGATTAGAAAGCAAACGCACATTCCACTCGCTATTACCCTTCAGTTTTAAAGAAATCACATTTGTATTCTTTGATTTTCCATCTTTGTCGGATGCCAGTAAACTGTAATAAACTATGCTTTTGCCACTATTGGCAATTCCCGCATCTGTATACGAATAGTCATGTTTTGAAGAAGAAGTACCCAGCGCCTGAACAACTCCAACATTTTCAAATTTCCGGCCATCGTAACTGCGTTGGATGGTAAAATCTTTGCTGTTTACTTCCTGCAAAGTACTCCATTGTAATATTGCATCTTTATCTTTAAGCTTTGCGGTAAAATTAGAAAGTGTTACAGGTAAAGCTTGAAATGTTCCATCGAGAACAAATAAGTCCCTATTTTTCGGATGATCCCCGTCTGTTGCGGTAAATATAATTTTACCAAAAATTATAAAAGAGAGACGAGGGTCAGAATCACCAGCACCGGGATTTATATCGTCAACGATTGTGGTTCCTGCCGTCGTTCCATTAGTCCTCCACAGCTCTTCTC
>MWVX01000495.1_pt1 | contig 12428 bp, 11 predicted proteins | sample 1047311 | NCBI WGS metagenome assembly MWVX01 (sample SAMN06349984, study PRJNA376086) | soil metagenome | isolation source: MtG-4 sample Antarctic (ecotone) soil | place: Antarctica | collected 2015-01-13
AATGCTCAGTAATTAATATAAAAATTAACCCCCCACATCCCATTAAAAATGTAATTGTAAGTTGGCATATGCTTCCTGCTATGGATAAAGAAACTGACTTGAGCCTGTTTCCTTCATTTACATAAAAGGCTCTTCCTCCGTATTCTCCAATCCTGTTCGGCGTATGCAGAGAAAGAGCAACCCCGCATAACACACCTTTGAGTGCCACAAAATATTTCAATGGCTGAAGCTTTTCCATTAATACCTGCCATTTTTTTGCCTCCAATCCCCAATTTGCAAAAGCGAGGAGTATTACCAACCAAAACATCCAGGCCTGTTCACCAAAGGGAGCCTGCTTTATTAATGCTAGTGAATCAATAAGATGTGGCTGTGCTTTTATCTGTTGGTATAAAGAGTAAAATAACCATATGCAAAGCAGTGGGCCCAGAACATAATTAAGGAATATTTTGATATTTTTGTTCATCCTGAACATGTGTTCAAAAATAATCTTCGCTTTGCAAAAACCTTCAAAAATCATTTTAGGTATTGATCCTGGTACATTAATGATGGGATTTGGAATAATAAAAGTCACCGGTAATATATTAGCGTTAATAGAGATGGATGTACTAAAGCTTTCGGCAAAAAAAGATGCTTATGAAAGATTAAGATTAATTCATAATAAAGTTTGCGATTTGGTGAAAGAACACTCCCCAAATGAATTAGCTATTGAAGCGCCTTTTTTTGGTAAAAATGTACAGAGCATGTTGAAATTAGGAAGGGCGCAAGGTGTTGCAATAGCGGCGGCAATGCATTCAGGTGTGCCCGTTACAGAATATTCTCCGCGAAAAATCAAGCAATCCATTACAGGAAATGGAAATTCGGATAAATTACAAGTGATGAAAATGCTGCAACGAATTGTAAGTTTTAAAGATGATCCCAAATATTTAGATGCTACCGATGCCTTAGCTGTAGCTGTATGTCATCATTTTCAGGATAATGCTTTATTAAAAGTATCGGGTAAAAAAATTAGTGGATGGAAAGATTTTCTGGCAAAAAATCCAGAGAGATTAAAATAATTTTTTATAAAAAATTAAGTATTTTTTGTTGAGCAGATTTCAATTCTTCGGGTGATAATTTAATCTTGGCGCGGGTAAAATTGAGGTCGTCAGCATTATTAATAGGGACAAGATGCATGTGTGCATGCGCTATTTCCAGCCCTACCACACTTAATCCACACCTATTACAATCGAATGCTTTTTCAATCGCTTTGGCTATGGGCTGTGCAAACAAAAGCATTTCTCCAAGATACTGCTCGGGCATATCAAAAAATTTATCTATTTCAATTTTGGGGGCCACCAAAGTGTGCCCTTCTACAAGGGGATACACGTCTAAAAAGGCAAAAAAGTTTTCATTCTCTGCAAGTTTATAACCTGGTATTTCCCCATTAATTATTTTAGAAAAAATTGTCATTAGTTATGTCTTTAATTATTGTAAAGCTATAACTAAAATTACCCTAACCCAGATGATAACCTAAGAGCGACGTAGATCTCGGTGTAATACCGGGAATCTTTTATTGGCATATAATTTTCTCTACAATGATTATCAATCTAAATTTTATTTTATGACACAGATTTTAAACCCCGATGAACCCCCTAAATTTAAAAAGGCGGTAGATGGTAAAGAATTATTAACCGAAACAAACACTTCACAAATAACAAACAATGATGATGAAGACGTTTTAAAAAACGGTTCCGACAACGCTGAAGACCAAAATGAGCCATTACCAGTGAAAGAACTTAAAGAAGATCTGGAAGATGAAGATCAATTGGATGAGGAGGCTGAAACAAGCGGTATTCTTTAATTTCTATAAATATTTTCGTAGAATTATTTCCTCATGAAGTTTATACGTGATTATGCAAAAAACGAATCCTAAAAAGAATATCAGGCCCCTCCAAAAACAAAACAAGCCTGGAGAAGAAAATAAAATGAAACCCTTGCCGGTATTTGATTATCCAAAAATAAGTGGAAGTGGCAGGCTGAATAATAAAATTGCCTTTGTAACAGGCGGGGACAGCGGTATAGGGAAGGCAGTAGCTATTTTATTTGCAAAAGAAGGTGCTGATGTCGCAATTGTGTATTTAAGCGAAAACAAAGATGCTCAACAAACCAAAACAATAATTGAAGAAGATTATAAAAGAAAATGTTTATTAATACCTGCAGATATTAGTAAAGAAAAGGCTTGTATGAATGCCGTATCAAAAGCAATTAAACATTTTGGAAGAATTGATATATTAATTAATAATGCAGCTGTACATTGGGAAAGCAAAAACCTGGAAGACATCTCAACAAAACAATTATTAAAAACTTTTGAAACTAATATTTTTTCTTATTTCTGGATAACTAAAGCTGCATTATCGTTCATGCGAAAGGGGAGTTCCATAATTAATACTACTTCTGTTACAGCATATAGAGGCAGCACAGATCTTATTGATTATGCTTCTACAAAAGGTGCGATAGTAAGTTTTACAAGAAGCCTTGCACATAATTTAATCGAAAAAGGTATAAGGGTAAATGCCGTTGCCCCCGGTCCCATCTGGACACCCCTCGTTGTATCTACATTTGATGGAGATAAAGTTGCAAAGCATGGAAGCGATGTACCAATGAAGCGTGCAGGAGAACCTGTGGAAGTTGCACCATCATTTTTATTTCTTGCGAGTGAGGATGCAAGTTACATTACCGGCCAGGTGCTACATCCAAATGGTGGAGAAATCGTAAATGGATAATAAAAAATAAATGACTACAGAAAGCGGAGAGGAAATAAAAGTTTCAAGCAAAAAAATAAAGAGCATTGGAAGCGACCCTGTAAAAACAGCAAAAGCAATTAATCTCGTTTATGTAAGTGACACTGAGCCTGGTATTGTAAGAGTGAAACAAGGAGATAAATTTCAATTTCTTTTTAAAGACAAAAAACTTGTTGATGATGAGGAACTTTTACGAATAAAACATTTGGTAATTCCCCCTGCGTGGACAAATGTTTGGATATGCTCAAAAGTTAATGGCCACCTTCAGGTTACGGGAATTGATGTGAAAGGTAGAAAGCAGTATAAATACCACGCAGACTGGAATAAGTTCAGGAATCATACAAAATTTTATCGCCTTCATGAATTTGGAAAAATATTGCCAACCATTCGTTTGCAACTGGAGAAAGATCTTTCATTACAAAATTTACCACAAGTAAAAGTTTTAGCTGCTCTTGTTAGTTTAATGGAGCGGACCAACATTCGTGTGGGTAATTCTTTTTATGAAAAACTATATGGCTCGTATGGATTAACTACGTTAAAAGATAAGCATGTAAATATTGAAGGAAGTAAACTTAAATTTTCTTTTAAAGGAAAGAAAGGAGTTATGCATGATATTAGTATAAAAAATAAAAAATTATCCAACATTATTCAAAAATGCAGGGATATACCCGGCAAGGAATTATTTCAGTATATAGATGAGAGTGGAGAAAAACATTCTATTGATTCCGGAATGGTAAATGAGTATATTAAAACAATATGCAATGGATGTGATTTTACTGCGAAGGATTTTAGAACCTGGGCGGGAACCGTACAAGCTCTACTGGCATTAAAATCTATCGGATGTTGCGATACCATTACGGAAACTAAAAGAAAAATAGTTGAAGCTTTAGATGTAGTTTCTAAACATCTTGGAAATACTCGTACAGTATGTAGAAAATATTATGTTCACCCTCTTATTTTATCTTTATACGAAAGTAATGAGCTTGAAAAATATACCGCAGCCTTGGATAAAATAGAAAAAAATGACAACAAATCCGACCTTACACCTGAAGAGAAAGTGCTGATGAAAATATTGGAAAATTCCCCCACCTGACTTCTGGATAAAGAGAATGCTTACTTGCCGTCCGCAAGCAAGCTTATAACCCAACATACAAAAAATTCAATGTTTAGGATTCAAAATAAAATAGAAAATGGTTTTGATAAAATCATTTTAAAAGATGAAACAAACGGTACAATTGCAGAAATTATTCCATCATGCGGGGGTATACTCTCTGCATATGCGATCCTAAATAATGGCGAAGTATTTAATGTCATAGAAAGTTATGATAGTGCGGAAGATTTTAAAAAGAATGTTACTGACAAAGGTTTTTTAGGGGCAAAACTTTCACCTTTTGTTTGCCGGTTACGTAAAGGGGCATATCACTTCAAAGAAAAAAAGTATGTTATTGAGAAATATTATGCAGGAGAAAATGCATTGCATGGAATATTGTATGATGAGGCATTTACGGTAATTGAGCAGAAAGCCAACTCAGAGGGAGCTAAGGTCTCTATGAAATATGAATATAGAAAAACAGATAAAGGTTATCCATTTAATTACGTTTGTATTATAGTTTATGAACTGAAGAAAAATAATAAGCTTACAATACATACTGAAGTAATAAATAAAGATCAAGTTGAAATTCCTATACAGGATGGCTGGCATCCCTATTTTAAACTTTATTCAAAAATAGATGACCTTGAATTACAATTCAGATCATACGAGATGGTAGAATTTGATAAAGACTTGATACCTACCGGAAAATTAATCCCCTACAAAGAATTTGATACCCCTAAAGCAATCGGAAATACTTTTTTGGACAATTGCTTTACCTTAAATTTTACAGAAGGCCAACCCATATGTTTATTGATGAATAAGGAGAAAAATATCCAAGTAGAAATTCATTCCGATGAATCATATCCTTATTTACAAGTCTACACACCACCTCATAGAAAGAGTATTGCCCTAGAAAATATAAGCAGTGCACCCGATGCATTTAACAATGAACTGGGTTTTAAAATATTAACACCGGGGCAATCTGCAATTTTTAAAACGGCTTATAAAATCAGTCCCCTCCATCCCGATAGCAATAGTGACCCCCACACGGGTGGCTTACCAGCGCACAATGCCGCCCTGTAATTTTACTTAGTATATTTATTCATTTTTAAATTGATGTTTAAATGCAAAATGAAGTTTCTAAAAAAGTAAGGGATATTTTTAAAAAAAGTTATTCTTCAACTCCGCATCTGTATTATTCTCCCGGCAGAATAAATTTTATAGGCGAACACATAGATTACAATGATGGGTTTGTAATGCCTGCTGCAATTAACAATGGCATTTACTATGCAATTGCATTAAATAATACAGAAGAAATAAATTTTACTTCAGTTGATTTTAATGAAAAACTTACAATTAATACCAGAGAAATAAAAAAAATGACTGGCTGGAAGAATTATGTGCTTAGTGTAGTCAATGAGTTTTTGTTATTAAAAAAAGAAGTGAAAGGGTTTGACTGTGTGTTTGGCGGTGATATTGCTGATGGTGCTGGCATTTCGTCTTCAGCTGCAGTTGAGGGCGGGCTTGCCTTTGGGATTAATGAGCTTTTTAATTTTGGATTGAATAGGAAAGAGCTTGCATTGCTTTGCCAGCGTGCTGAGCATAATTTTCCGGGAGTAATGTGCGGTATTATGGATCAGTATGCCAATATGTTTGGCAAAAAAGATCATGTGATATTGTTAGACTGTAAAAGTATAGAACACCAATACTTTCCATTGAAATTAGAAGGCTATGAAATTGTTTTGATCAATACTAAAGTCCATCATAACCTTGCCTCATCAGAATATAATGTAAGAAGAAAACAATGCGAACAAGGATTGGAGATATTAAAAAAAGAAAAAGGAATTAATTCTTTTAGGGATATAAAAAGCTCAAATGAGTTGTTACTCTTTAAAGATGAAATGGGTGACAAAGTTTATGACCGATGCAAATACGTGGTTGAAGAAATTTTAAGAACACAACAAGCTGCAAAGCTTTTGCAACAAAACAATTTAAGTGAGTTTGGTAAATTAATGTTTGAAACACATGAAGGATTGAGCAAACTGTACGAAGTTAGCTGCAAGGAACTGGATTTTCTAGTTGAAAAGGCAAGGGGAAACAAAGATGTTATTGGCTCTCGAATGATGGGAGGAGGATTTGGAGGATGCACAATTAATATTATAAAAAAAGAAAGTATAAAAGGTTTTTTATCTGATGCAACTGTGGCTTATCAAAAAAAATTTCAGATAGAGCCTGAAGTAATTGAAGTGCAAATTGGCGATGGAACGAATGAAATATCCATATAGGCTAGTTGGAAATTTTAATTACCCACCGTTGCCCGAAGTTGATGTAACCCCTATCGTATTCTTTCTTGTCATACGAACTGATCGCATCAATCTGTTTTGTGTTTCTTTATTTGAAATAGAATTACCCGTAATTCCGGTAATAATTTTTCGGCAATTTTTGCTACCACATTTACAGGCAAAAGCATCCATTGTATCGTCTAAAAGTTCCTGATAATCCAAAGTCAATTCATCCTCACTTTTTATATTACACAAGGCAATTAAATTCAATCCCTCATAACCAGTATTGGCTTCACAGCTATGATTTTGAGGAGCCCATTGCCGCGGATCTTTATCCCATAAAATATAAACCTCATTAGAAATTGGATAGGCGTACCTCTCAAATTCCCTTATCTGGTCAGGAGTCCAATTCTTTTCTACATATCTTCTGGTTACAATGGGTTGGGCACTAGCTTCTTGCTTAAAAACAATTTCACCTTTTTTAATAGATTGCTTTGCAAATATTCCATATCCATCTAAAGAATTGCCTGTTAATACATATTTTTTTTGTTTTGCTGCATGTCTTGCAATTCCTTCATCTATAATATTTTTTAAAAATTCTGCTTTACCGCCAGGCTCGTAATTAAGAATATAATCTGCTGACCCTTCATAGCCATCTTCATAAAAAACAGAACATGTAAAATTTATATCTAAGAAATAAATTTCTTCATTTGCATCTATTCTAAAATCTAATCGGGCATACCCTACGCCAGAAAACCCGGTAAATATTTTTTCAGTAGCCTTTGATAATTTTTCTTCAAGTAATTTATTATCACATGCTACATTCGCATCCGAATGCAGGCTGCTTGTTTTTAATGCATATGTTTTAAATTGTTTATCATTTGAAAAAATATATTCAACAGGTTTAAAAACTTTACATGTATTATTAAGTATTGGGTTTGCTGCAACAAGAACAGTAAACTCCCTTCCAGCAATATATTCCTCTACTAATACATCATCATATTCCTCTTTAAATAAGGAATTAATTTTATTTTTTACTTCGCAAACGTTATTAACGAGTGAGTTTTCATCTATCCCCAGGCTATCCCCTGCATGAGCAGGCTTTATAAAAAGCGGATATGTAAGGTGTTGGATTATTGGCTCGATTTTGTCGTGATCCCTTATTTCTACATAATTCGGAGTTTTAACTCCTGCACAAAAAGCTACATATTTCATTAAGGGTTTAGAAGGATCGTATATTGTTGCATTAGAGCCTGTATATGGTAAATTAAGCAACTCTAAAGAATGAATCACATCAATAGACGGAACGGACCAATCTAAATATCCTTCGCATAAATTGATATAAATATCGAATTTGGATTTACATAGTTTTTTGAGTTGCCGGTAAGTAGTTAACTTATTTAAAAATACATGATGCACTTCATCATCAGGCAATAATTTTGAGAGATTACGCGGCGGATCATAATTCTTATAATCTACGTTACTGGTTGAATAGTCAGGTTGAAGAACACATACTTTCATTGATTATAACAGGTTTTTTTTCACGAAGCAATGCATCATCTAAAATTTCAAAAATAATATCAGAAAAATTTTTATTACTAAAACGCAAGATGGCCCCTATTGATGTATAGTCTTCATCTTCACTTAAACCGCATTGCGCATTCACTTCTAAAACATGTAAACATTTTGTTTCTTTATCCATCCTAAAATCCAAACGGGCATATCCCTTTCCTTTAACAGATTTATATGCAATAAAACTAAGTGATCGTAATGCTTCACTTAATTCAGGAGATTCTACAGGAGCGTACTGATAAAAATATTCATTGCCCGGCATCGGAGTTTCTTTATCATAAGTTTCCCAAAGCCTATCGAAAGATAAAAATTGTTCTTTTTCCGGTAATGATGTATGAAAAACTCTTTCTACAGGTTCATAAAATTTAATACTTTCATGGATAGAGGATGATCCGATTAAAAATGTTGTAAATTCTCTCCCTTTAATAAACTGTTCTGCAATTAAACCATCATTATCAAGCTTCCACCCCCTGTATCCTAATTTTATATCCGCTACAATATTTTCCATTTCCTCATAATTACTCACAACATTTTTAATGCCCAGGCCCATACTTCCGGCTGATATTGCTGGTTTAACAATAGCTGTATCACCCAACTTATCCATAATGTTTTTATTAACCTTTCCGTTTAACGAAACCCATTTTGGTGTTGCTACATTAGCTCGGTCAAAAGCTTTTTTCATACTTATTTTAGAAGTAGTGATATCGTAGAAATAAGCATCAGCTCCTGTATAAATAATATTATTTTTTTCCAAAGCATAAATAACTGAAATTCCGGGTATGGCGTTCAACTCATCTCCGTCGCAGAGATTAAGAACAATATTTTTTTTTATGGAATGTTCCTTTACCCTTTTGATCTCATCTTTCAGATTACCCTGAGTGATATTTATCCATTCCCAATCGCAATTAATTTCTGCAAATACTTTTGTATACTCTGCTATGCTTTGAGTATAATCATAATAACATTCCAGATTATCATCTGTGGTTTCCAAAAAAGGTGCAAATACCCACACCTTGAATAAATCTTTATTTTTTAGGAAACTCATTTTTTATTTAGCAAGTTTCGATTGGATAAGATTTGTGAACCTGTAACGTTTTTGTTGTTTTATAGTCAGGTATTTTGCACCTGCAATGTATCCAACACAATATTGGCTATTACAGCAGCAATTAAAGGGAGCATCCATTTCCCATTCTGTGGAAGGGTAAAAAAAAGTAATTTCTTCATCTTTATTAATCGGCCTGATACAAACAAGCTCCCTTTGTTGTATATCAAAAAAAGCATTAGGATCACAACTGTGATTAATACATTCCAGGTAAGTTGGCAAAAGTTCAATGTGTTGATGTTCTCCTATTTGAACAGTTAACCGGGTAGGCTTATCATAAACTTCTACCCAATAAAAACCGCTGATAACGACATTCTTGTTAAATGCTTTTTTGGCAAATAAAGAACGGTCATCTGTGATTACATCTGTTCTTATTTCAGCAAAGCCGGCGTTAGGAAAATCAAGGGTAGTTACTAAGGGTTTGGAAAGGTTGGCCATATTAAATATTAGTTAACAATGCTATGGATTAAAAATATAAAAGATTTAATTGGTATGAGACTAAGATATAAACAAATTATACCCTTATATAAATCTTCTTCTTATCCATAAACCAAACTATCAACCAATACAACAATATCATACAAACAGCATACATTAAAGAACCGTTGTTAAGATTGGAGGATACCGGTTTACAAACATGCTCATAAAACCATCCGAAAGGAGTTGTGTATAATGGTTGCCCTACAGTATTTGATCCATTTGGAATTCTAATTAATCCTAATAATCTTGGTAATGCTCCACTCAATACAAAAATGAATAATGGATTTTTTCCAAATACATCAAAGAACTTACTCCACCAGCCTTTCCAGTTTTTAAATTCAATTATGTATATGAAAACTGAGAGCGTAAGCAAAGCTAATCCCGTTGTATAAAGCGTATAAGAGCTTGTCCATATTTTTTTATTTATAGGAAAAGATAAACCCCAACATAACCCGGCAACAGCAAATACGCAACCGGCAACAAACAATCCGTTCATCATCTCATGTGTTTTCCCTTTTTGTAAAATATAATTTCCTGCAAAATATCCAAATATTACCTGCACTATCGCTGCAAACAAACTCATCAACCCTTCAGGATCAAAAATAACACCCTCTCCTTTATACATGTGGGCGTCACCCAAAATTGCTTTGTCTACACCTGTACCAAACCAACCATTTAAACTAAAAGGGTCAACAGGATTAGCTGCAACGCACAAAAACCAATAACAAAGCAGAATTATTCCTGCTACAACAAAAGCTCCTCTTACCTTAAAAAAATGAATGATAACAGAAGCAAAGAAATAAGCTAGGGCTATTCTTTGCAATACACCTAAAATCCTTATTCCCTGTGCTTTTCCGTCAACATCAATGTATTCCCAAGGCTTCAATACAATATTATCCTGATCCCATTTAATAAATGGAAACCAATTTAGCATCAGGCCTATAAAAAAAATAAGGAAAGTTCTTTTTAAAATTTTTTTCCAAAAAACGGTTTCGCCGGCTGCTTCCAGCCTTGGCATAACAAAGGCGAGGGCATTGCCTACAGCAAATAAAAAGAATGGAAAAACAAGGTCAGTGGGTGTGGCACCATGCCAAGGCGCATGTTTAAGCGGTGAATAAATATGGCTCCATGAACCCGGATTATTCACAAGAATCATTAAAGCAACAGTGGCACCGCGAAAAACATCCAGTGAATAAAATCTTTCTTTCATAAGAAATTTGAAAAAAGAAAGTTAATTAAATTCTTTCACTCAGTTCCAACCAGCGCATTTCTTTTGAATCAAGTTGTTTTATAATCTCATTGATTCTTTCTGCAGATTTTTGCAATTCATCAAAGTGGGGATTTCCTGAATTCATTTTTTCTTCAAGAAATACTTTTTCTTTTTGAAGTGCAGGCATTTCCTGCTCCAATTTTTCAAACTCATTCTTTTCTTTAAAAGAGAGAACTTTATTTTCTTGTTTTGGTTCAGAATTAGAAGTTATATTTTCTTTCTGTTTAGAAATTTGTAACCTGTCACTTGAATCCTCTTTTTCTTTCCATTCCCGGTATTCAGAATAATTGCCGGGAAAATCTTTTATAATTCCATCCCCTTCAAATGCAAAAAGATGATCTACAACCCTATCCATAAAATAACGATCATGACTTACAATTAATATACATCCTGGAAAATCTTTTAAAAATTCCTCCAGGGTTCGCAGCGTTTGCAGATCAAGATCATTTGTTGGCTCATCAAGAATTAAAAAATTAGGATTAAGAAACAATACACTTAATAAATGCAACCTTCTTTTTTCGCCGCCGCTAAGTTTACTAAGGGGTGTAAATTGCTGCTGAGCATTAAAGCCAAACTTTTCCATAAACTGTGTAGCACTGATCTTACTACCATCAGCTAAAGGAAAAAATTCTGCAAAATCTTTTACATATTCAATTGCTCTTTTATCTTCTTTGTATTGCAAACCCTCCTGGGCAAAATTGCCAAACACTACTGTATCCCCATGATTTATCTTACCGCTATCCGAGGGCTCTGTTCCTAAAGCAATTTTTAAAAAAGTAGATTTGCCCACTCCATTCTTACCAACAATCCCTATACGTTCCCCTCTTTTAAAAGTATATTCAAAAGCTTTCATTATAGGTTTATCACCATAACTTTTATATACTTTTTTCATTTCAATTACCTTACCTCCAAGCCTCGTCATTTTTACCTGTAGTGAAACCTCAGTCACATCTTTTTGCTGACTTACTCTATCCTGTATATCAACAAATGCATCCTGCCTGCTTTTTGATTTTGTAGTACGGGCCTTTGGCTGTTTGCGCATCCATTCTAATTCTTTCCTGAAAATATTTTTGTCTTTTTGTAGTTCACTTAACTGCACGTCGTGCCGTAATGATTTTTGCTCTAAAAAATAATCATAATCTCCCTTGTATACATACAGCTTTTCATCATCCATTTCAATTATCTCATTACAAACGGTATCTAAGAAATAGCGGTCATGGGTTACCAGCAACAAAGTACTTTTTTGAGAAGAAAGGAAATTCTCAAGCCACTCTATCATTTCAACATCCAGATGATTGGTTGGCTCATCTAATATCAGCAAACATCTCCCCTCATGCAATTGGGATTCTATTAAGGCTTGTGCAAGTGCTACTCTTTTTCTTTGACCACCACTTAAATTTTTTACCGGCTCATTCAAATGATGAAGATTAAGTTTTCCTAAAATTTGTTTGAGATCACTTTCAAAATTCCAGGCATTTAATTCACTTAATTGATCAATGAGATCATTTAATTTGTGTTCATCGTGGCCTCCATCTTCCAGGTACATTTCATATTCCTTTACCACTTTCACAATAGGATTATCCATGCGTAGGATGTTATCCCATATAGATTTATTATTTTCAAAGGGTGTATCCTGTTGAAGCATAATAACCTTTACATCTTTATGAACCCAAACAGTACCACTGTCAACTGTATCTAAACCAGCAATAATTTTTAATAAAGTAGATTTTCCTGTACCGCATACTATTGTTGCATTTGCCCCGATTGAAGCACCTTTTTTTACAATAGTATGTTTGTATTCGTGCTTGCGTACTATAGCACTCCGCGGATTTATAACATTGGTAAAAAC
>MWVX01000496.1_pt1 | contig 12412 bp, 11 predicted proteins | sample 1047311 | NCBI WGS metagenome assembly MWVX01 (sample SAMN06349984, study PRJNA376086) | soil metagenome | isolation source: MtG-4 sample Antarctic (ecotone) soil | place: Antarctica | collected 2015-01-13
TCATGCAGCATAAATAATGCATAAGTTCCTGGGGGGATATCTTCAAAAACTGTTTGAACGGTTTTGCCAGTTATGGAAAACTTTACACACTTAAAAGGTTTGCCACCTTCGCCATTAAACGAAGCCGCGTTATTAAATAAACAGGCCTGGCATACTCCATTCCTGTTTTTGAAATTGGTAATATCTGCAACGATTTTATTTTGTCCACATGCGGCAGAACATAATAAAAACGAAATAATCAGGCTTGTAAATCTCACAAGCGCTAAAATAAATTAAAAACCAGTCTTCTGTTTTTTATTATAATATAGTAACACACGCTCTTACAGTCTTTTACCGCCAGGAAAGTTCTTCATTATAATTTATACGTTTTTGTTACATTTAATAAAAATTTTTTTTATGAAACGTATAACCATTACTCTCTTCGCCGCTGCTTTTCTTTTTGCTTGTAACAGCGAGGACAAACCTGAGACAAAAAATGATGACACGGAAGTGGCTACATCCACTTCTGATTCTAAAGCAAAAACCGAGGAATGGGTTCCGGTGGATTCCGCCACGGCCATGAAAAGCATGATGGAAGCCGGAGCCAAGGGGCCTCAACATGCCATGCTTGCCAAATCAGATGGAAACTGGAATGCCGAAACAACTATGTGGATGTCACCGGATGCGCCACCAATGAAAAGTACGGCCACTGCAATAAACAAAATGATCATGGACGGCCGTTTTCAGCAGACAACTTTTAAGGGGGACTTTATGGGCCAGCCTTTCACAGGTACCAGCACCACAGGTTATGATAATGCAAAAAAAGTGTTTACCAGCACCTGGATCGACAATACAAGCACAGGCATGATGAACATGGAAGGAGCCTGGGATGATGCTACAAAATCAATCAACTTCAAAGGAAAAATGATCTGCCCCGCCAATGGTGTGGAGTGTGAAATGAGAGAAGTTTTCAAAATGGTTGATGACAATACTCAAGTAATGGAAATGTATGGGCCTGATATGAAGACCGGAAAAGAATATAAAAGCATGGAAATAAAATTCACAAGAAAAAAATAATAAGAATATAGTATTCTATAAAGCCTCAGCAATTGTTGAGGCTTTTTATTTACATAGTCCTTTATTCAGTCAGGACAAACATTTACTAACACCAAATTAACTTTATCAAAACTTACTTTGCAGAGAATTCTGAGCATGAAAAATATCTTTTCTCTTATCATTTTCTGTTTATGTTTTTCAGCGTGTAAAAAAGAAGATGCTAATTCTTCTATGAAGGCTATAGCAGGTATATGGAAGGGCAATTATAGCGCTCCCCCAGACATGCCAAATGAGGAATTATTACAGGCATGGGAACTAAAAGAAAACGGCGAAATTATTGTTCACGATGCAAGACAAACAACTGATGCACCTGCTGCCAACCGCGCCTTTGGATCGTGGTCAATCAATGGGAGTTTATTTACAGCTACATATACTTTCGAAACGGTTAGCGTAAACCGCAGCTTACAGGGAACACTTCAAAATGGTAATAGAGTTATCAAAGGAACAAGAGGAACAAATGGCAGTACTACCGGCAACGGGACATTTACAATGACGAAAGAATAAACCCTATCCCCTAAACGGGAATCTATTCTTTAGATCTGATACTCCCCTTTAGGGGATGGGGGCATCTGATACTCCCCTTTAGGGGATGGGGGCCAATCTGATAATCCCCTTTAGGGGATGGGGGCCAATCTATTTCATCCTGATTTCGGTAACTTTAAAATCACTAAACATTATTGCATGGATCAGCAGATCATTAATTTATACGATGAGTATACGCATAAGCCCCTTAACCGACAGGAGTTTTTACGCCGCCTGGCTATACTTACCGGTGGAATGGCTGCGGCGATGTCAGTACTTCCATTGCTGGAAAGTTGTACCCCTGTAAATAAAACAGCAACTGATGAACTCTTTACAGAAAGAATTAGTTACGCAGGGAGCAATGGCAACATGAATGCATATATAGCCCGCCCCAATAAAGAAAAAAAATATGCCTCAGTTATGGTGATCCATGAAAATCGTGGACTTAATGCACATATTGAAGATGTAACCCGCCGTGCAGCTAAAGCGGGTTACTTAGCAATAGCACCGGATGCCCTATCACCACAAGGTGGTACACCTGCTGACACTGATAAAGCAAGAGAGATGTTTTCAAAATTGGTGGCAGCAGAAAACTTGCAAAATTTTTTAAAGGGGTTTGACTACTTAAAAACCCGCAAGGATAGTAACGCACAATTTGGTTGCGTGGGTTTTTGCTGGGGTGGCGCAATGGCTAACCAGTTAGCTGTTAATTTACCCGAAATGAAAGCCGCAGTAGCTTTTTACGGTAGCCAGCCAAAAGTGGAAGATGTACCCAAAATAAAAGGCGCCGTACAACTGCATTATGGAGAATTAGATGAACGGATAAATGCGGGTATACAGGCTTATGAAGAAGCGCTAAAGAAAAACAATATCACTTACGAACTCAATGTTTATCCCGGAGTTAATCATGCCTTTCACAATGACACTTCACCAGCTAGATATGATGAGGCAGCCGCTAAATTAGCCTGGCAGCGAACCTTAGATTTTTATGCGAAGCATTTAAATAAATCAGTATGAGTAAGTGGGTTTATTTGAATGATGAATTTCTGCCGGAAGAAAAAGCATGTTTGCATGTTAGCGATCTGTCAATTCAACGCGGGTATGGCATTTTTGATTTTTTTAAAATAATTAATGGAAAGCCGGTTTTTTTAGAAGATCATCTGAACCGTTTTTACCAATCAGCGAAACAAATGCAACTAACTGTTCCAAAAGATCGGGAAGAGTTGAGTGCTGGTATTTTCGATCTTATGGAAAAAAATGATCTTCCTTATTCCGGCATTAAAATTACATTGACAGGCGGCTACTCACCGGATGGTTATGCGCTTGCTAAACCTAATCTTATTATTTCGCAGCATATTTTTCCATTTACAACACAAGAAAGTTTCGACAAAGGAATAAAGCTTATCACTTATTCACACCAGCGTCAATTGCCCCAGGTAAAAACAATTGATTATCTAATGGCTATTTGGTTGCAATCTTTAATAAAAGAAAAAGCAGCTGACGATGTATTGTACCATATAAACGGAGTAGTTACTGAATGTCCGCGGGCTAATTTCTTTATTGTTACAAAAAATAATGAACTTATCACACCAGCTAATAACATATTGAAAGGCATAACCAGGATGAAAGTTTTAGAATTTGCTGCCGCCAATTATACCGTGCATGAAAAACAAATTACTATAAAGGATATACAAAATGCCAGTGAAGCCTTCATAACAAGTTCGACCAAGAGAATACTCCCGGTTGTGCAGGTAGGTGATTACATGATTGGGGGTAAAGGGATACACACTGTTACCAGCGATCTCTACAAACAATTATTAGCCTTAGAAAAAACGCATCTTTTACAAATGGCTGAATAGTAGGGTTCGCCACCCAACCCTCTCCTCACGGAAAGGGCGTTAAAGCAATCAGTCTTTTTTTTACTGATACTGTATATAAATTGGTTTGGGTACCAGCTTCAATACTTCCGCTTTCGACATCATTTCTTTTTCACCGCTTTTTTTCGTGTCGTTTACATAGAATAATTTAAACCCGGTGAATTGCACCGGCTGGCGAAATATCCAGGCATGGTATGTGTCTTTTTTCTTTGCAGGTTTACCCCAGCCATCCATATCCATTACTATTTGCACCTCCGGACGAAGTATAAACTTATCAGTATTGGTTACCATCCCCGGCGTAAACCGGTGAACCATTAATATTTTGGGAGGAATGCTGTTTTTCTTAACAAGGCCCGCAAGATATTCGCTTACATAATTAACATCAGTTGCATCAACAGAGCCAACTGCAGTGCCCGGTTTTTTTCGTTTTACTGCTAAAGCAAATTCCGGATCGATGCCCAAGTGCACATTCGGCATAGAAAGATAATGCTCCAACCTTGGTATCTCTTGTTGCAGCGTACTAAATCCCAATTGTATATCTAAAAAAACAATTGCGTTAATTTCTTTTGCCCAGTTGAGTACAGTGTCAATCTGGCTCAACGGCATGCGATATCTATACTTGCCATCCTTTCCCGGCGATGGTTGCGCAGTCGTATAAATATAATGGAGGGCCGGGATTGCCTTTATCACGCTATCCGCATCATTCCATTCTTTTACTTCTTTCGCCAGCCTTTCCATCATTTCCGGTTTTGGCCATTTAGCCAATGCCCCCATGCGATTAGAAAAAAGATTGCCATAATAGGCAATTACACGGTTAAATGGAAGAACTGCGCCAGGCAATGGATAATCATGTTTAACCGGCCACCTGCCTGTCGTATCACCATTGCTGATGTTTTGCATCAGGAGGTTGTACCTGCTAGTATCTAATGTATTGCTGGTTGCCTGCACAGTTTTATTGATACTGTCGTTATTTTTTTGCGACGAATCCAGCGAAGAATTATTTGCATTTGTATGCCCATTGCTGCAGGCATAAAACAAAACGACGATACAGGTGTTAACAATTGCTCTCATTGATATAGAATATTTAATTAAAGAAAACAAATTTGATGTAATAGCTTAAAATAAATTTTTAAAACCTGTCGATATATAAAGTTCGATAATGGTGTAAGACAAGGCAGACCATAAAACTACCCCGACCACAGAAGGTAACAACGCAACGAGATAGTGCTTCATTCCTTTTCTATTCATAAACTGGTAATATGCAATGAAACGGTAAATAATTTCAAAAATTAAAAAACCAGTTATAGCCAAAAAATAAAATTGCGAGCTGTTAACAAAATGAGACAGGGGTGCAACTAATAAAATAAAAAAAAGGGCGCTAAAGCCGGCAAAGTAAAAATTAGCAACCAGGTGCTCTGTGTAATTATATTTTCGGCGGATATAAAATAAAAAGAAAATCAATGTTACAAAAGGAGTGGCTACCAACAGGCTTACCAGGTTAGAATTTTTGTTCATAAATTTCGTGGCCTGTTCTGCACGGTTAATTTTCGCTAATCTCCTTTCTCTTTTTACAACATCTTGTTCTTTTGCAAACATTGCTTTTACCTGTGCGAAATTTGCAGATCGCTCAAAAGTTTTAAATGAATTAGTGGCCAGAACAAATAAACCTACCATAATTAAAAAGAAACTAACGGGTGGCATATATTTTTTTCTTTTGCCCTCGATATATTCCCTGGCTACATGGCCGGGCCGGATAGCTAATTGCTTCAATAAAAAAAAGATCCCCTTGTCTGCATGAGTTAAAAAGTGTATGCCCTCATGTATAACATGGCCAAAACTTATGCGGTGAATATCAACTTGCTGTCCGCATTTTTCACAAAAACTCTGTTGCGGTTTTAGGAGATTATCACAATTTGCACAGTTAGGAGATTGCATGCAGTTAAGGTAAGCTAAAACATTTTCGTTGTTGCTGCCAATTGGCAATTAACCCCGTTACAAATTTAAGAAGGATGACATAAGCGAAGACTGCTGCAAATTGCTGAACAATGCCATACAGATAAACGGAGCCATTATCAGCTCAGGATAAACTGTGCCAATGTCGCTTAATAGTATTACTGTAGCTGCCTTCCACATCTTAACAATCACTATAAAAAGACCCAACACAGTATTAGTATCTTTACCCTCTCCATGAGTAAAAAAGGAAAAGTTCTAGTGGCTATGAGCGGCGGTATTGACAGCACTGTGGCCGCGTTAATGCTTCATAAGGAAGGTTATGAAGTTATTGGCATTACTATGAAGACCTGGGATTATACGGCCAGTGGCGGAGGTAAAAAAGAAACAGGCTGCTGCAACCTGGATAGTTTTAATGATGCCCGGATGGCGGCCGTTCAACATGGATTCCCGCATTTTATTTTAGATATAAGAGAAGAATTTGGATCGTTTGTAGTGGAAAATTTTGTAGATGAATATTTAGCGGGCAGAACGCCTAATCCTTGTGTGCTTTGCAATACGCATATAAAATGGCGTGCACTGTTAAAAAGAGCTGATGCCTTAGGTTGCGAATTTATTGCTACCGGTCATTATGCGTCGGTGTATCAACATCACAACGGAAGGCATGTAATTACCAAAGGCATAGATGAAACAAAAGATCAAAGCTATGTGCTGTGGGGATTGCAACAAGATCTATTGCAACGCACTATTTTACCATTAGGTAATTACCGCAAAACGCATATCCGTCAAATGGCTCATGATTTTGGCTACCCTGAGCTTGCAAAGAAAAATGAGAGTTATGAAATTTGTTTTGTGCCTGATAATGACTATCGCGGGTTTTTAAAAAGAAAAGTGGAAGGTTTGGAAGAGCAGGTTGCAGGTGGTTTTTTTGTAGATAAAGAAGGAAAAATTCTAGGCCAACATAAAGGATTTCCATTTTATACTATCGGTCAACGCAAGGGGCTTGATATTACATTTGGCAAACCTGCATATGTAACTGCTATTGATCCTGACACGAACACAGTTGTTTTAGGCGATGAAGAAGATCTTGAAAAAGAAACAATGATGGTTGCCAAAGTCAACATGATAAAATATGAAAAATTGGAAGGGCCGATGGAAGCGGTTACTAAAATCCGTTATAAGGACAAGGGAAGCATGTCCCTAATTAAACAAAATGGAACGGATGTTTCTGTAAGGTTCTATGAAAAAGCAAAAGGCATTGCACCCGGCCAAAGTGCTGTGTTTTATGAAGGGGATGATGTAATTGGCGGGGGTATTATCCAGAGAACAGTTGAGTAGTTGACAAGTTGAGAGAGAATTTCCTCTATTGCGCATCAACCCTTAACTTATCAACTTTTCTCCTTGTTACCTTTTAACTTATCAACTTATATACCCTTCAACCGCTCCCCTTGCCAACTCCATTGTTTTTAGTTAGCTTTAAAGCCTGTATCAAACCCCGAATCCTCTAAACTCATGAGACCAATAGCCTTTCGTATCCTTCCTTTCCTACTTCCTGCATTTTTACTTTTTAGTTGCAAAGAAGAATTTGAAGATTTTAAAGTTGAATCTGCTGTAGCATATTCCATAACCTTACAACCAGGAAAATATATTACGTACCGGTTGGACTCACTTGTTTTTACCCAACAGGGCCGTTCAGAAGAAACACATTCTTACCAGGAAAGACATTTGGTTGATAAACAAATCACAGACAATTTAAACCGCCCGAGCTTTCGTGTTTATCGGTCTATTCGTAACCTGGCGGGGACTGAACCCTGGCGGCAATCAGGATCTTATTTTATTACACCATTGGAAAATTCTATAGAAGTGATAGAAGATAATCTGAGAACCATAAAATTGGTTTCACCTGTTAAAGAAGGAACGACCTGGAAAGGCGCCCGCTTTTTTAGCTCCGAACCATACGCTTCGCTTTATAATTTTAGTAATGATGATAATATTGCAGATTGGGATTTTACCATTGATAGTACAAACCAAACGGTAGTGCTAAATGGCAAAACGATAAATGATGTTATAAGTTTAACAGCCATAAACGAATCATTAAACGTTCCCATTAATGATGCAAGGTCTTATGCTTCTAAAACCTTCTTACATGAAAAGTTTGCTAAAGGGATTGGCCTCATCTTCCAGGAATATGTTCTTTGGGAATACCAGCCTAATCTTAACGGAACTCCATACAAAACCGGTTTCGGTGTGAAAAGAAGTATAATGGACCATAATTAAAAAGCACAATGAAGCGAATAAATGGTTTGTTGATGGTGGCATTTTTTTTTATTGCCAGTCATTATGCTGACGCCCAGGTTACCAGGTATCTTATAAAATTCAGGGATAAAGGCACTTCTTCTTTTACCCTAAACAATCCATCTGCTTATTTATCGCAGCGAAGTATACAGCGCAGAACACGCTATGGCATTGGTTATGACAGTACCGATTTACCGGTAACAGCCCGTTACATTGATAGCATTGGTAAACTGCCCGGCGTTACTGTTTTGAATATTTCAAAATGGCTAAACCAAGTTTCAATTCAAACTTCTGATGCAAACGCTATTAATACAATTAACAGCTATCCTTTTGTGCAATCTGTTATGCCCATAGCAGCACGTGTAAGCCCGGAGGTCAATGATTTTGAAATATCCCGGAAAATGGAAGATGAACCTTTACCGACTTCTGTTTTTACAACAACAAATACAACTGCTGATATTTATAATTACGGGCAGTCATTTGGACAGGTGCATATCCATAATGGTGAGTTCCTGCATAATATTGGTTTACGCGGACAGAATATGATCATTGGAATGTTAGATGCCGGTTATACAAATTATTTGACGGTAAGAGCATTTGACAGTGCAAGAGCTAATGGCCAGATCTTAGGGACCTGGGACTTTGTGCAAAAACATGAAAATGTAAATGAAGATCACTCACATGGTATGCAATGCTTATCTACCATTGCAGCCAATATTCCCGGACAATTTGTAGGCACTGCACCAAAGGCAAGTTTTTATCTGTTTAGAAGTGAGGACGCGGCTACAGAATATCCTATTGAAGAACATAATTGGGTTTGTGCGGCTGAACGTGTTGATAGTGTTGGTGGAGATGTTATTTCTTCTTCTCTTGGATATACTTCTTTTGATGCACCCTTGCAAAGCCACACTTATGCTGAAATGAATGGCAATACTAATATTGCAACAATTGGAGCCGATCTCGCCGCAAAGAAAGGAATGCTGGTAGTAAATGCTGCAGGCAATGACGGAGCAAGTGGTTGGAAATATATCAGTACCCCGGCGGATGGAGATAGTGTACTTGCTGTGGGCGCAGTAGATGTAAATGGTGCAGTGGGAAGCTTTTCTAGTTATGGCCCTTCTTCTGATGGACAAGTAAAACCCGATGTAGCATCTGTGGGTGTGCAAGCCATAGTTCAATTTCCTAACAATACCATTGCAAGAAACAATGGGACTTCTTTTGCAGCGCCAAATATGGCCGGCCTCACAACCTGCCTCTGGCAAGGGTTCCCCGAGTTTAATAATCTGAAGATCATTAATGCATTGCGGCAAGCAGGAAGTGTGGCAAATGCGCCGAATGATAGAATTGGTTATGGCATACCTGACGTAAAGAAAGCAGTAATGAATCTTGTAAAAGAATTTTCAACAGCTACAGTATCAGCGGGCAATTGCCAGGCAAATATTGCCTGGACAAGCAAAGACATTGCTGCTATGAAATACGAGATTGAAAGAAAAGCTCCCGGTGAAAATAATTTTATAAAAATTGCAGAACGATTTGGAACGGGAAACATTTTTAAGAATAACACATACCAGTATAATGATCCTGTAAGCAATCTGGCTTCAGGCCCTGTTCATTATCGCATACGCCAAATCATTGATACGGCATCTACTTCGCTGATGGCTGATTATATTGATACAGTGATGGTTGAAATTTTATCCTGCAAAGCAAAACATACGTTACTGGTTATACCTAATCCTATAAAAAATAATTTTTTCTCTTTACAAATTAGCACAGAAGAAGCGCAACCAATTGATGTAAAAATTATTAATGCACTTGGTCAGACAATAAGCGAAATCGTAAGAGATAAACCCGCGGGTACCATTTCAATACCTATATCAATTAGCCATTTAGCAAAAGGAAAGTATTTTATACAGGTTTTCAGCAGAGCAAAGCTTATTGGAACAACAACCGTTTTAAAATTATAAAGTAAATAAAGCAGTAAACAAAGTATCTGCTTTTATATCAAATCCTTTAAAATATTTCACCGATATTAATTGTAAAGATGTTTTCTCCTGCACACAGCTAACTACTTCCTCATTTTCTTTTTTAAAAACAGAACAGGTTATGTAAAGAAAATACCCACCTTTCTTTAATGCTTTCGTTGCGTTAACAACAATTTTCTTTTGAAGACTTGCGTAATATTCAACCTGTTCGTGTTTAAAAAAATAGAGTTGTTCCGGTGTTCTGCTCCAGGTACCAGAACCGCTACAAGGGGCATCGCAAATGATAAGATCGAATGAAGAATGGTGAGTGGTGAGTGGTGAAACCGAAAGATCGGCAATGAAAGATTTGTATTTTTTTATTCCTGCTGACTCAAAGCGCTTTTTCAGGTTGAATAAAATTGAAGGCCTTATATCTGAAACTGTGATCTCTATAATGGGAATGGTGTCGTAGGCAAGAATAGTTTTTCCTCCGCTGCCTGCACAACAATCCCATGCATTTATTTTTTTATAATTTGCTGGAAAATATTCCTTTAATAATTCAAGTACTTTTTGAGAATTTATATCCTGGATCACGGCTTCTTCATCCGCACTAATTACATCATTGAGTTTAGTACTATTAGATAATTGAAGGCAAGCTGCGCCCGTTTCTGCGAACTCAATGCCGGCAGTATTTAGTTTTTGTTTCACTAATTCTTCTTTCCTAGGGCGCAGACGCAAATAAAGATAGGGTTGTGAAAGATGCGACAGAGCAAAAGCCTGTGAATCTATTTCTTCACTTAATTGTTCTAACCAGGGAAAGATTTGTTGCCATTCGGAAGGCTTATTTAAAAAATCAAATTTATCGGGAATTGATTTTGTGATCACTTCATTCCATTCAGGCTTTTCTATTTCCAAAAAAATATTAGGTGCGATAGAAGTAAGAAACTGCCCTATAAAAAATTTCTCCTCTGCATTATATTTTTTAAATGCTTGACCTAAACGGAAATAATTATAACATAGTTGGGCAATGTACTTGCGGTCTTTTGAACCATATTTTTTATTGGTTGCAAAGAATTGCTTTAACCAACCGGCAAATGGGGAGTTGCCGTCGTAAAAAGATAATAAAGACTCTGCGTTTTTTAAATAGGAATGTATTCTCATCGTGTAGTTATGTGTCAGACATCTTGGAGATGTCAGACACGTACGTTCCAAAAACTACAATTGCAACAACGCTTTTACCGGGTCTTTCCCGAATAATAAAAGTTCAGGATTTTCCAATAGTTCTTTTACACGTACTAAAAAGCTCACCGACTCTCTGCCATCAATAACACGGTGATCGTAACTTAAAGCGAGGTACATCATTGGCCTAACTACAATCTGCCCATCAATAACAACAGGCCGCTCCTGGATTTTATGCATTCCTAAAATTGCAGATTGTGGAATATTGATAATGGGTGTCGACATTAATGAGCCAAACACTCCACCATTTGTCAGGGTGAATGTGCCGCCCTGCATTTCTTCCATGCTCAATTTGTTTTCCCTCGCCTTAGTTGCCAGTTCAATCACTTTCATTTCAATTTCTGCCATGTTCAAACTTTCTGCATTGCGAATGACCGGAACAACCAAACCTTTTGGAGCAGACACAGCAATGGAGATATCGCAGTATTGATGGTAAATAATTTCTTCACCATCAATGTAAGCATTTACAGCGGGCCATTCCTGTAATGCAAAGCAAACGGCTTTTGCAAAAAATGACATGAACCCAAGATTTACCCCATGCGCCTCTTTAAACTTGTCTTTGTTAGCTGTACGAATAGCCATGATCTTGCTCATTTCAACCTCATTAAAAGTTGTGAGCATGGCCGTTGAATTTTTTGCTTCCACTAATCTGCGGCTAATGGTTTTGCGCAGGTTGCTCATTTTCTCACGCTTATCTTCCCTGCTGAAAGCTGCTATGCCAGGCTTTCTACCCGGATTAGTCAATGCTTCAAGAACATCATCTTTTAAAATTTTTCCATTATGGCCACTTGCATGTATGTTTTTTGTATCAATTTTTTTATCTGTAATCATTGCAGATGCAAGCGGTGTTGCCTTTACGCTCTTATCCCCTGACGGTGTGTCTTGCATCTGTTCTGGTACTTTGTCTAGTTCTTTTTTTTGAGGTTGTTCTGCTTTTTTCTCAGGCGATTTGGTTTCTTCTTTCTTTGACACCTCTAAATTATATGATGAAGGATCTGCCGGTGCTAAATTTGTGCCTGCGGGTTTTTTTGCACCTTCATCTATTTGCGCCACTACGTCGCCTATCTTCAACGTATCACCTTCTTTCCCTACGGTTTTTAATATACCAGCTTGCTCTGCATTTACTTCAAAGGTGGCTTTTTCGCTTTCCAATTCTGCAATCATCTCATCCCGCTCAACATAGTCGCCGTCTTTTTTTAGCCACTTAACAAGTGATACTTCGCTGATGGACTCTCCAACCGTTGGGACTTTTATATCAATCATAGCCTTTATTGAAAAAACAAATTTCAGGAAAAAAATTGTTTTTCTTGATATTAGTCTATATGTATTTTGCAAATTGTATCAATATTGGTGCATGAATAGGTTACAATCCCTGAATGTGCGTTAAGCTTTAATTGCTTAATGCAAATGATAAAAGAAAAGTCAGAGCGTATTAAGAGATGAAATGTTTTGAAAGTATATTTAGCTGGTTGT
>MWVX01000497.1_pt1 | contig 12408 bp, 8 predicted proteins | sample 1047311 | NCBI WGS metagenome assembly MWVX01 (sample SAMN06349984, study PRJNA376086) | soil metagenome | isolation source: MtG-4 sample Antarctic (ecotone) soil | place: Antarctica | collected 2015-01-13
CTCAATGCTATAGTACCACCCAAATCGCGTACTGTAGTGCACCAAGCCATCAATGTTCGTTCATCATAACCGACAGAGCGAAAAGCAAAATCTTCCTCATTGAGTACAAATGTTTCTGAATACTTATTTTTATTTGTCTCGCTCGATAAATGCACATGACAATCTATTAAACAAGGCATTACTGTATATTTTTTCAGGTCAATAAAATTACTGCCGTTTGGACCAGTGAAATAACCCTGTTTTACCGCCGTTATTTTGGTTCCCTCAATGATAATAGTCATTTCCGATTGGGCTGTATTTCCTTTCCCGTCTATCAGTTTCCCGCAATAAACAAATGTAGTTTGCCCGGCAACAACTGTTGAAATAGCTAAACAAAAAGCAGAAAGGATAAGATTTGTCATTTTACAAATGTTTTAACTCTAAGGTAGATCATCCCTATTTATTAGTAAGTTCAAACACAAATACCATTTAAATTATTTTAAAGTTCCCGAGGTAAGTAATTGGAAGGCGATACTTTTTATAAGATTTTTTAATGCTTTGAGTAAGTCGTATCTAATGAGTTGATAATGGGAGCAGCAGAATCTAATGTTACAGAGGCCCCATTTCCACTTTTGAGATTATCCAGGTTAAGAATTGCAGGGCTCGTATCGGAGAGTATAACGTTACTGTCGAGAGTAGTCAACTCAGTAACTCTATTTTTTGTAGATTCTTTGCACCCGATAAAAAGAAGAAAATAAGCTAAAAAATATCTTATCATAATTCGATAGCAATTTTATTGAACCGGATTTTAAATTAATCAAAGATCACAGGTATTTATAATAGTAAAGTATTTAGATCGCTGAATATATTTCGCTACCCCATTTTTGAAATGAGGATTTTTGTGGCTTCAATTCCTCAATGAGAGTAATTGAAAATAAATATTTGTAAAATTAAAATGTCAAAATTCAAAAATGGCACAATCTTCACTTTCTAAATAATTGGCCAAAATCCTTACTATGAAAAAGTTAGCCAGAAGATACAATGTTTTGCAAAATGAGCTAACAAGAAAGCCGGAAATGAAGATTGCGCTTTATATGTCGCTGTTTTTCATACTTGCCGCCTTACTGAGTTTAAATTTCCTGATCAACAGTCCCGCTTAAGATTTTTTTCCAGCTGTTTTTATATATCCCAATAAAATCCTTCTTTGTAAAATATCAATCGCTAATTAATATTTAATCCACACTATTTTCTTTATTAGTCAAAGCTGGCATAGTATTCCACTAATGAAGTATATACTTAATAAAAATGAATACTGTTATAAAGAAATCAAATCTCGATACAATAAAAGTTCGGGAAGATTTCAATCTTGGGTCTGCGATTATAATGATATTTCTTGTTTTATCATTTCTGGGAGCAAGCTTTTATGTACTCATTTCCAGCTATTCTTAAGTAAATCAATAATAATTTTTTTTAGCCTTTCATCACTTTGAAAGGCTTTTTACTTTTATAGAATGACTGAATAACTTTGAAAGATGACAAAGCTTTCTGTAAACATCAACAAATTTGCTACGCTCCGGAATGCAAGGGGTGGCAATAATCCAGATTTATTGAAAGTTGCTGGTAATGCCCAGCGCTTTGGGGCAGATGGCATTACTGTGCACCCCCGGCCTGATGAGAGGCATATACGCTATGATGATGTCCGTGAAATAAAAAAAATTATCACCACTGAGTTCAACATTGAGGGCAACAGCAGAGAACAGAAATTTATAGACCTGGTGTTAGATGTAAACCCTGACCAGGTAACTTTAGTACCTGATGCGTCTGGTCAATTGACTTCGGATCACGGATGGGATACCATAAAACACAAAGATTACTTAAGAGAAATTATATTGTTATTTCAAAAGACAGGGATTCGTGTTTCGATCTTTGTGGATCCTGTTCAGGCTTTTATTGCAGGTGCTGCTGATGTAGGTGCTGACCGAATAGAATTGTACACTGAAGATTATGCAACAAAATATAAGATTGATAAAAAAGAAGCCATATCTCATTATCAGTTAGCAGCTCAGTATGCCAATCAAATGGGTTTAGGCATCAATGCAGGGCATGATCTTGATCTGCATAATCTTGGCTATTTCAAAAAAAATATCCCGCATCTGCTGGAGGTAAGTATTGGTCATGCACTTATCTGCGATGCTATCTATTTAGGTTTTGAAAATACAATACAACTCTATAAAAGAGAACTGAAAAAGGGCGATAATTAATTTCCTATAGTAAATGAAGTAAAAATATCCAACTGCATTTTCCTTTACTCTATAATTACATGAACCCATTCAACAATGTGCATAGTTTCAAATTGTAGACTTCTTTTAAAGGGCAGGAATCAAAGGAATAGCTGGTGCGGCAGCTGTGGCTGGTGCAACAGCACCTAATGCACCCATGGATGTTTCCATTAATCTCTTACCCAACCCTTCCGTGATCTTTTTTTTCCACCCTGTGGTTTTATGCCTTTGTTTGTAAATAATATAACCTAATGCCAATAAGCCTGCAGCAACAGCTATCCGTTTCAACATAATGCCTTTAGGAGCAGGGATGTGCGTGGGAATACCGTCTTTATCAAATACGACAGCCTCTTTTACATATCGCCCTGTCGCCGGTATACCCCATTTCCAAAAATCACGACTGAGTTTATGCAATTCCTTGCGGGCACTATCGCCATATATAGGATGGCCATGACCGGTGACGATAACATTGGGTTCTAATGCGGCTAAGCTCCGAACGGATCTTGCAGCAGCGCCCCAATCCGGAGTGAAATATTTTGGAGGACCTGAAACAAATTTCTTTTGAGTTGCAACTGCTATTACGGATTCCATCATAGTGGTGACAATAGCATCTCCTGCTATGAGTACACCATCTCTTTCCCTGAACAAACTGATATGTCCGGGCGTGTGACCAGGTGTGTGTATCCATTTCCAATCTTCCAATTCCGGAATTTCACCACCTTCGCTGAACTCGCTCAAATATTGTTCAGCATTGATAGGACCCTTTGGAAAAGCAAAGGACATCAGAGCCATCACACCACCACCCACTGCAGGGTCAGCAGGAGGATAAGCGCTTTGCCCGGTAAGATATGGGCGTTCCTGATGATGGCTATACACAGGCACACCCCATTCTTCTGCCAATTCAATCAAAGAACCTACGTGATCGAAATGAGCATGAGTGAGGAGGATTGCTTTAGGTTTACTTCCGCTACCACCAAATATATTTTCAACAAGATTTTTAATTTTTTTTGAAGAAGTCTTCAAACCGGCATCAACCAACACCCAATCAGTGCCTTCTCTGTTTTGAATAATAAACATATTTACAAATATGTCTTTTACTCTCCACACACCGGGAGCTACCAGCCAACTGTTTGTTCCTATTACCCTTTCTTCAGTTGCGCTTACCTCCCGTTTATCAGCTAATGTCCTGTTCATAATATAGTTTTGTAGCTAAGTTGAACAAATAGCATACCACTGAAAAAGTAAATTTGAGTACTAAATAAAAGGTTAGAGAAAAAAAATTTAGAAGTAAACCAGAATGATTAATGCGAAGTGATACAAATTTTAAATTGGTTAATATCAATTACAACCCAGAAGTTCGCAAAGCTTGTTTTGGAGATCTTCCTCCCTAAGATTTTTGGCGACGATCTTGCCATTGGGGTCTATTAAAAAATTTTGAGGAATACTGGTTACACGGTATTGAACAGCAACTGCATTACTCCAGGATTGCAAATCACTGACATGTGTCCATTTCAGGTTATCTTTTTCTATGGCTTTTATCCATGGATCTTTTTGTTGATCCAACGAAACGCCCAATACTGTAAAATTTTTATTCTTGAATTTATTATATGCTTTTACAACATTCGGATTTTCAATCCTGCATGGCCGGCACCAGCTTGCCCAAAAGTCAATGAGCACATAACGCCCTCTGAAAGAAGATAAATTAATAGGTTTCCCCTCAGGATCACTTTGTGCGAATTCCATGGCATCAGTTCCCACTGCTCCTACTTTATTAAATGCAATGTAATCTCCTAAAGCTTTCCCTATTCCGGAGTTACGCACTTTATCATCAAGTAACAAATAGCGTTGCTCCATTAATAATGGGTTGTCATATAATTGTGCAGTCACAAACATTACAAATGGAGAAACATAAGAAGAACGCTTGCCGGACACAAAACTTCCTACTTCAGCAGTGATCCTTCTGGTGAGTGAATCGTAATGCCTTGTCATCACTTCACGTTGTTTTGGATTATCCGTTTTTTGAATTAAAGCAGCAGTGCCATTCAATTCACCAATTAAAGGGTTGAATACTTTTCTAAACTGATCGAAATCACTATGAGACTGTGACCCTTTGATGGATATACTTTTCAAATCTTTTTTGGTACCGGTAATTTTTATTGCTTTGTTTTCCAGATAAATATGTTGTGCTTGTTCGTTGCCTATAGTAAGCCAATAGAGTCCTGGTTCCGGGATAGAACCTTTCAATTGAAAAGAGCCTGCCTTACTTATGCTTTTGGTTAAAAGCAAATCTTTTTGTTGCGTTGAAGTTAGTTTTATTTCTTCCCCTGGTTTTAAACCTGCTAAAGAGCCGGTAATTGTAAAACTGTCAATTTGAGCAAATACAAGAAAAGGTAAAAAACAGAGTAGGAGTATAAATGTTTTCATTTTATTTAGATTGGTGGCGGGCCTCTAATACAGCAACCACGTCAGCGAGCGAACAGTTTTTCGCCTGCAATAATAATAAATAATGAAACAGCAAATCAGCTGCTTCATCTAAAAATAACGCCCTGTTAACGTCCTTCGATTCAATGACCATTTCCACTGCTTCCTCACCTACTTTCTGAGCTATTTTATTAATTCCTTTATCAAATAGTTGTTTTACGTATGAGCTTTCGTCAGTGCCATGGATGCGTAAATTAATAATCTGTTCCAGGTAATACAAAAAGTCATCTTTATGGTTCTTTTCAAACCAACATGTATCTGCACCCGTATGACATACAGGACCCATTGGTTCTGCTTTCACAAGTAATGTATCGTGATCACAGTCTATTATTAGCTGCTTCAATTTCATCCTATTTCCACTCTCCTCTCCTTTCGTCCACAATCGTTTTTTACTTCTGCTGTAAAAGGTAACGAACCCTGTAGTTTCCGTTTTCAATAAGGCCTCCTTATTCATGAAACCCAACATCAGTACTTTATTGGTGTTAAAATCCTGCACTACTGCGGGCACGAGGCCATTACTATATTTTTTAAAATCAATATTCATATTGTAAAAAATTCTACAGACTATTGCAAAAGTAAGTACGCTCACAGTCATCTCTGAATTCTATTAGCAACATTACATGATGAAAAAAGTGGGGTTGAGCATCATTTTTCCTTTAAAATAATTTCAATACAATCGGGCCGCTACATTCTGTAAATCTAAAATAAGATGGCAGGAGGCATAAAAAAACGAAGGGATGATCAATGAAGACCATCCCTTTTGTCTGAGCTAACCGACCTTAAACTATCGCTTCTTTACAATCACTTTCTCTACAGACAATGCTGAAGAAGTGAGGTCAGTAACCTGAATACTATATACACCGTTCTCTAAACCTTCGATGATCAGGTTGTTTGAACTTACATTTCTATATTGCTTTACACGGCGTCCGCTCATATCGCTTACCACTACGTTCCTATTGCCGTTTCCTTCTTCGAATACCACACTCACTTTACCATCCAGGCTTGGGTTAGGAAAAACCACCATCTTAGATGCGGCCATTTCCTCGCCTCTTACTGAGCGTATTTCACTTACACTTGACCTGCCATCAAGGTCTACCTGCATTACACGGTATTGAGAAATTCCTTTTTCTGTATTCATATCATTGAAAGAATAAGAAAGATCTGAAGATGAATTACCACCGTTGGCCAGAGATAATACAAACGCTACATTTTCCCACTCACCTTTGGTTTTGCGCTGTACATGGAAGCCTTTATTGTTCTGCTCTTGAGCGGTCTGCCATTTTACAGCTACATTATTTTTGCTGCGGCTGGCAGAGATTGATTTAAATTTCACAGGTAATGGAGCTTGCCCAACACAGAATGCTTTTGAAACAGTTAATGTATCCGTAGTGCCTGGGCAAACTATCCTTACTACAAGATCAGGTTGATTAAAAAAATTATCCGGGTTGCCTGCTTCTGTGTTAATGGCTTCGTCAAAAAGACAAAATTCAACTGAATTAGGAAAATTACCAGAGGGCTTCCGTCCTTGTCCACATTTAACCCGTATAAAATTGCCCTGGACGTCCTTAACACTAACCAATCGAGGAAGATTGCCTCCACATAGTGTCTGCAAATTTGCAAATGTAATGGTTACCGTACCAGTGGGATTCTGACTCATGAAACCAGGCTCATTTGGAACGAAACCCGTACCTGGTATTGGGCAAGGCGGACAATTACCACCGCCCTGATTACTTTTAATGTCTACAACGCAATTTGTTGTTTGTGAAAAACCAAAAACTGAAATTAATAAAGAGGCAGAGAGTAAAATTTTTTTCATAAAAAAACGTTTTTTTATTTAATAATAGTTTAATGTGCCCAAACGGGCTATGATGCGTCAGTACATCCTGATTAATGGTTGTTCTTTGGAAAGGATCGGGTGGTTTGGTAAGGATTGGAATTCAGCAGTATAAATCTGCAAGTTTTAACTAAATGAGGATATCTACGAAATCATTTCTAAAAAAGTTTTTAAATTTCTTGTTTTTTACGATGTAGTAATCCTTAATCGGGCGCAAACATACTCCCTTTCATTGAAATAAACAGTATTTATACTAATATTATTATCATAGTAATTTTACTTATCTCATCAGTATTTAATGAATAATATCAATAAAAAATATTTTTGGTTTTTTTATCTCCCTGTAATTAGACTTGTATTACTACGTGAGACGGAGTCGGATTTTTGAAGATTTTTCTGAAGGATATAGTATTCTTTATAATGGTAATACGAACCTAATAACTTTATTTAATAACTGCAAGTGTTTGTACTCTTTTTTTTAAAAAAAATTGGGTGCATCTACTATCTAATAAGTAAAAACCCCGTTTTAGGGTTTTACAGACCGATAAATAATATCTAAAACTAACCGATGAAAAAGGGAATTAATATCGAAATTTCTCTAATTAGATTAACCTGAGTAACAAGGCTTTATAAGGAATTATATGTAATGAAGAGGCTGCAAATCACTCAATATTTGATCTCAAGTATGTATTTTAATGCTTTTTTAAATTGTTGTTCCTCTGTAAGTAAAGTGTTGTCCATAATAATGGCATCCTGAGCTTGACGCAAGGGGCTTGCTTCACGATGAGAATCAAGATAATCCCGCAACTCAAGGTTTGCCTTTACTTCTTCTATAGTTATGTTAGGATTCTTTTCAAACAATTCTCTGAATCTCCGTTCTACACGTACTACATTATCAGCAGTCATGAATATTTTAAGTTCTGCATTTGGAAAAACCACAGTTCCAATATCCCTACCATCCATCACTATGCCTTTTGCTTTACCCATAGCCTGCTGTTGTGCCACTGCGAATGCCCTTACTTCTTTTATAGCCGCTACATCACTTACTTTTTCCGCAATGATAAGATCGCGTATAAGGTATTCTACATTTTCACCATTCAGAAAAATTTCTGAAGTCTCACTTTTCGAATTATAATAAAATCCAAGGGTTATATCTCTTAAAGCATCTTTTACTTCTTTCCCACTAGTCCAGTCTATATGATTACGTAAAAAATATAAAGTAATTGCTCTATACATTGCCCCACTGTCCACATATATATACCCAAGGGTTTTGGCCAGTTGCTTAGCCAGGGTGCTTTTCCCACAGGAAGACCATCCGTCTATAGTGATAACAATTTTTTTCATGCGATGCTGCAATATCATGATAACATCAAAACATTCCTCAAACAAGTATGCCCACAAAAAATCCCGCTTTGAACGAGCGGGATTTATGATGTTAGATGTTTCTTATTCTTTAATGAAAGCCTGGCTATTCATTACTTTACCCATATCGTTTTTTATACGCAATAAATAAGAACCAGCTGTCAGTTTACCTACCCGCAATCTTATTTGTGATTTACCCGGATTGATGGTTTCATCCTGTACAAATAATAGTTGACCAATGCTATTTACCACTTCCAATTTGATCTTCTGTGATTGTGGTGCACTGACCTGTATCATGCTTTCGCTTTTTGCAGGATTGGGATAAATAGTTCCAAACTTCCAGACATCAGGTGCCAACTCCATAGTTGATCTTGTGATTGCAGCCTGCAAGCCTGGTAAAGAAACTGGTGTGCCCAAAGCATATGAACCATTTGCCTTTTCATTATAACTAATGGTATAATAACCTCCTACACCGGGAATCGGGGTGAATAATGCGGTATACCTTTTTGTATTCAGTGAAGATGCACTGGTATATGATGGACCACTGACATGATAGACACTGAATGTACCCCTGTCCTTAGCTGTAGCTAATTCAAGGGCCTGAAGTTGTGCTTCGGTATAATATAGAGTGACCGAAGTTGGAGCCTTGTAGATCAACCCTGTTTCCACTCTTATGATTTTATCTGACACTTTATGCAAACCGTCTCTACCCTGGTATAAATTAAATGAGCCTGTGCCTGTTTTTTCTACATATAGATTAGTACAACCAAAGTCTTTAGTTGAACTGTTCTTCACACCTCCTAAGATCTCTCCATCCTGCATGCTGTAAAAATAAACCTCCTGTCCTGGTGCAAGGTTTTCCCTGGCATTGTGATTCAGGTCATTTTCAATTTTTCTGTCTGAGCCTATTAAAGTAAGGTTATCAATGGTCACACTCAAAGGACCGCCTGCATTTGTATCATTATACCAACGGAAACCTAAATAGAAAAATTTATTGCTAAGGAATAGTGGTAAGGGATAATCAAATGTTCCCAGTTCAGGCTCTGCAGATGCAAAACGAGCATATGGAGGTTGTGCCAACTCATACCAGGTAACACCATCAAATGAATACACAATAGCCATATAGTCAAACGCAGGGAATTGTGATGGATCAGTGCCCGCAGGATCTATTTCTCCCTGTACAGCAAAATCGAATTTTAACTGCAGTATGCTTAAACCACGGGCATCAATCAATGATGAGCCGATTATAGTTCTGCTTTGGCTAGCATTATTATAAGTACTGCCAGGATACTGAACTCCGGTTGTACCTTCTTTACCGGTAATAGAAAGCTTGTTGAAAAATACACCCCATTGATTTTTACCATTAGCTACTGGATCCCCATTTAAAGCTTCAGGAATTTCTAACTTTTCTGTCCAGCCTGCAGGATCGGTAAATCCATCTGCCTGTGTAAAAGTTTCGTTCAGCAATGTTTTAGAACCATTACCAATCACCGGTGCTACATCATCTTCAACAATGGTCAGTGTATATTTATTATTCAACGCATTAGTACCCACATTTGTCACTGCCATATTTAAAACAATTGTTTCATTTCCTTCGGCAACACCGTCATCTTTTATAAAGATGACAACTGAATCAGATTTAAATGTATTGGTGGCATTTGAAAATGCTGTTTTAGTCAATGTGTAATCTGTACCATTAGTAGCAGTCCCTGATACAGTGATAGTAGCTGTAGAGTTGGGAGGCAATAATACAGGCAAATAAACAGGTGCTTCTAAATTGCAACCAGATGATAATTGTCCTTCGCTGACAAAAGAGCCGGGTTGATATATAAAACCATAACTTATTTTACATGGATTGGGAGCTGCTTCTCCCACACCTACTGCATACCATGCATTGGTTACAGAACCTCCAATATTACTGCATGGGTTGCCGGTAAGGGCTAATGCAACACTTATGGATACATTTCTGGCTTCGGCAAAAGTGGCTGTGGAAGTCAGCATTAACTCTGTCAGGTAAGTGATTTTTTCTGAAATATCAAAGCCCAAACCATCTACGGAATAAGCATTGCCTTTATCATTACTGCCATCATCAAAACCTGCGTAAGCTGCATCGGGGCCTGAACCGGCACCTGACCCGACTGTTATTAAATAGAACCATTTGTTTAATAAACCGCTATTGGTGTGCACACCGCACTGATCATTTACCAGAGTGGGTGGTGTGCAATTAGGGTCTTTCCAAAAAGTACCTCCATAAGTATCCGGGTCTCCTTCTGCCTGCGGATGATCCATTCTACGTAATGGCCGGGCAGGATTTGCGGATATTTGTTCACCAATGTGAAACGGTTTATACTGAGTGGCCAAACCCGCATCGATTGTTTTTATAGCAAAATATTCAACACAGGCAGCCCAAATATCACTAAATCCTTCATTCATGGCTCCTGATTCTCTTGCGTACACAAGATCAGCTGTAAATTCGCACACACCATGACCTATCTCATGACCACAAACATCTAATGAAGTAAGGGGTTTGAAGCCATTAGCTTTTGCCGGGTAAGAACCATCACCATAAGTCATCACTTTACCATTCCAAAAAGCATTATCATAGCCAATTCCCGAATGTATGTAACTTTTAATTTTGGCGTCTTTTCCATCAAAGCTTAAACGGTTGTGCTTCACTTTCCAGTAATCATATACTACCCCGGCTCCCCAATGGGCATCCCAGGCAAAGTCATCATTTTCTGACTCAACCGCACCGCCTCTTACATGCTCTGCCAGAGTCCAGTTATTATCGACATCAGTAAAAGATTTTGCCATGGAATAAGCTGGAGCTAAAGACAGGGGTAATCCTCCCACACCATTCAAATCATATGTTTCCACACCAGTTCCTCGTGTATCATCCACTAATGCGTATGTGAGAGCACCGGGAACATAGCTTTCAGTAGGATTACTGGCTGTCAACAGTTTACCGCTATTCGGATCATTTCCGCTTATTTGTTTTGTCCTGATGTCCTTAATTCCGGAATATCTTGTTTTTACAGGGGTGGTAACCGAAGCGAGTTGTTGCTGAGGCTCATCAACATGCTTAATGATCTTATCAACTAAGAGGATTTTTCCATCCTGCGCATCTACATAAACCCATTCCCTGCTTATAGGTTCAAAAGCATAAATATTAAATTTATAGGCAAGATGCATTTCAGCTACACCATCTTTGGTAAAGTCTTTAACAATAACAAGTTCTCCTTTGGGAGCATATTCATTTAACTCAACTGCAAGTGCTGCTTTAGTACCTAACTCCTTTGTTTTGGCAATAGCTTCTTCTACACTTTCCCAGGCATATTTTTTTGCATTTACTTTTCCCTTTGCACGGTTCAAAGCTTCATCCTTTCCCAGCCGGGCCTGAAGAGGCAAACCTGCAGGCACTTCAAAATAAGCGCCATTAAAAAATACTGTCTTGCCATTTTTAAGCAAAGCTGTATAACGGGAGTGCTCAACTTTTAGACCTTTGTAAAATTGATGAAATTCTACAACTTCAAAATTACCTCCATCTGCCACTTCACGTACAGGTCTCAATTCATCAATACCTGAACGCAAATTCAAATAATTACTAAGACTTTCTTTAAGTGCTGATTTTGAAAGATCAGCTCCATTTCCTTTCAAAGAAATAAATGAGGGAGTTTGCCGCTCTTTATCTATAGAAATAGCAGCAACTTTTACATCTGTAAGTACCCGTTGTTTTATTTGCTCCAGTTGCTGAGGTGTTTTCTGAGCAAAGGATGAAATGACTAAAATAGAAAAAAGAGGCAGGCATAATAGCCTGCGATTAAGTAAGAATGAAATCATTGTCTAAAATATTTGATGGAATTAAAAGATGATGAGACATAAATGGCTGAGTAAATTAAATAAAAAAAATGAAACAGCAAAAAATAGTTTTGGTAAGGTATGGAGTTAAAAAGTATGTATTTTACAACAACCCTGCCAAATTGTTAATAAAAACATAATGGTATTATGTACGAAAATTTCTTAACGCCGGATAGTACTTAATAAATAAAAATCCCGCTATTAGCGGGATAGTAAAAATTGTAAAAATTACGTAGCTTTTGATTCCTCTTCCTGTTTTTGTTCTTTCAGGTTAAACATTAGCTTAGAGTTTTCCTCATCCATCCCTGCTACCAATACATCACCGGTTTTTATATTCATGTTTAATATCTCTTCGGCAAGGGGATCTTCAAGATATTTTTGAATAGCCCTATGTAAAGGGCGGGCGCCAAATTGCTGGTCATATCCTTTATCCGCTATAAAGTTTTTTGCTTCGGGAGAAAGCTCCAGACTGAAACCAAGATTCACTAAACGTTTCATTACCCCATTCATCAGGATATCAATGATCTCAAAAATGTTTTCTTTATTCAAAGAATTGAAAATAACTACATCATCAATCCTGTTTAAAAATTCAGGAGAGAATGTATGCTTCAATGC
>MWVX01000498.1_pt1 | contig 12402 bp, 8 predicted proteins | sample 1047311 | NCBI WGS metagenome assembly MWVX01 (sample SAMN06349984, study PRJNA376086) | soil metagenome | isolation source: MtG-4 sample Antarctic (ecotone) soil | place: Antarctica | collected 2015-01-13
TTGTTATTGCCCTGGCGGCAACGTCTTGTAAAAAAATAGTAGAAGGATTTGATGAAGACCCCAATAGATTTACTTCAGCTTCATCCAGCTTGATTCTTAACAGTGCCCAGGTAAGTTCCATATTAATTAATGAAGGAAATATTGCCAGGTTTGGTGGCGTTTGGAGTCAGAGCTTTACAGGAATTGACCGGCAATATGTAAGTACTAATAATTATAACACCACATCAGGTGATTATGATTCAGAATGGGATAATTTATTTCAGGGTGTGATTACTCAATACCGGTTAACTGAAGATGCTGCAGCCACAGTTAATAACAGGCTTTTATTGGGTATAGCTCAGGTTGGCAGGGCTCAACACCAGGGATTAGCCGCTGATCTGTGGGGAGATGTCCCATTTGATGAAGTTGGAAGAGACCAGGATTTTCCAACCCCTAAATTTGAGCCTCAAATTGACGTTTACACTAAAGTGCAGACGCTATTGGATTCTGCAATTGCTAACCTGGAATCCGAAACAGGTGCAAGCCCCGGCACTAAAGATATTTTTTACCAGGGTGATGCGGATAGTTGGATCGCAGCAGCCTATACCTTAAAAGCCAGGTTTTATTTACACACAAAGGAATATGAAAATGCATTAACTGCAGCAGCATCCGGCATTGCTTCGCCGTCAGGCAGCATGTATGCCCCTCATGGTAGTACTTACCTTGCAGATTTTAATGTTTGGTATTCTTTTCTTACTTATGACAGGCCGGGTTATATGAATGCTGATGGTGCATTTTCAGTAGACTTGTTAGATGCCACTTCTGCAATTTACAGGGGAAATTCTAAAACTAATGAAACAGCCCGGTTTATTTTTCTTTATTTTGATAATAATAATCCTCCAGATTTTTATCCTGGTATAAATAATACAGGTGGCATTGATCCTAATGTTTTAAGTGATTTCGATTGGGGCAATGACCCTAGTGAAAATGGTTTTTTTGCAGCAAATGAAAGATTTCCAATAGTCACTTACCAGGAAAATCTTTTAATAATCGCAGAAGCGAATATTAAACAACTTACGCCAAATTTAAATGCTGCCCTTGATGCATTGAATACCTTTCGCCAGTATCTTGGAGATGAATCCAGCACCTATATCAGACCAGGATATTTGTCACTTGGTTTTGAGTATGAAGACTATTCATTAGCTGATTTTGCAGCAGGTGGCATTGCAAATCCAGGTTCATTAAGTGCTCAGGATGCCTTATTAAAAGAGATCATTGAAGAGCGGTATATTACATTTATCGGGCAAACTGAACAATTTAATGATGTTCGTCGTACCAAAAATCTTCTTGGCATAACCCCTGTAACTGGTACAAAATTACCTCAGCGATTTCTTTATCCACAAAGTGAAATCGATACAAACCCAAACACACCAAAACTTTCTTCAGGTGATCTTTTTACAGAAACCCCTGTGAATGCTACACCATATTGATAAAATGCAATGATTATAAGAAAAGGCTGCTCGAAAGGCAGCCTTTTCTTATAACAGGCAAAATTAGATTGCCATGTGCAGCCTTTTATTAATTCCTTCTCTTCTTCTGTAATCAGGTAAAGAACTTTTTTAAAGCACAGAAAAGGATTTATAAAATTCAGTACCATCTTAAATCTTTTCTTTTAAAATTAATCTCCAAAAAAATTTCTTCTTTCCTTATCAGGTAAGTTCCCTTTACATTTTAAAATATCTTCAACTTAAAAAAATAACTTCATCGTAAATATGTAGTTTTGACGCATTTAAATTTTGTTGCGGTTTTTTTGAAAAAAATTCTTTTTTTAAATTATGGATAAGAAGGTAACCAAAATAGGTGTACTAACATCGGGTGGCGATGCTCCGGGTATGAATGCCGCAATAAGAGCTGTAGTTCGTACAGGCATTTACCACGGCCTTGAAGTTTTTGGAATTATACGTGGCTACGCAGGAATGGTTGAAGGCGACATAATAAAAATGGAAAGTAAGAGTGTAGCTAACATAATACAGAGAGGCGGTACAATTTTAAAAACTTCCCGCTGCCTGGAATTTTTTGAGAAAGAAGGAAGAATAAAAGCTTACGAAAATTTAAAAAAGCATGGTATTGATGGCCTTGTTATTATTGGTGGAGATGGATCATTTCGTGGGGCACAAATATTTACAAATGAACATGAGATTCCATGTATTGGCTTGCCGGGTACAATAGATAAAGATATAGCTGGTACTGATTTCACCATAGGATTTGATACAGCCGTTAACACCGCAGTAGAGGCCATTGATAAGATCCGTGATACTATGGATGCACATGACCGCTTGTTTATTATTGAAGTTATGGGAAGAGACTCGGGTTATATTGCCTTACACAGTGGTATTTCAACCGGCGCAGAAAATATTTTAATTCCTGAAAGAAGAACAGACATAGAAGCGGTAATAATTGCACTCACTGAAAAGGAACGCAGGCAGAAATTAGTTAACCTTATTGTTGTAGCAGAAGGAGATGGATTTGGAGGAGCTGACGAAGTAGCTAAGATTATTAAAGAAAGAATGCCTTCACAGGAAGTACGTGTGTGCATTTTGGGGCATATTCAGCGGGGCGGGGCGCCAAGTTGCTTTGACAGGGTAATTGCCAGCAGAATGGGATATGCTGCTGTTGAGTGCCTGATAGATGGCAGGCATAATATTTTTGTTGGTATACTTAACAACAGGATGCATTATATACCACTTACAGAGGCCGTAAAAAAGAAACAACGGATTAGTGAAGAGTGGATGAAAATTGTAAGGATATTATCAAGCTGATTTTGGTCAATGGTCAATGGTCAATAGTCATAAGCCCGATTTATAAATAATTGGCAAATGAGTAACTTAATAAATAATGACTCAATGACTCAATGACTCAATGACTCAATGACCCAATGACCCAATGACCCAATGACTCAATGACCAATGACTTATGGCAAATGACTAACAATAAATAATCCACATAAAAGAAGCATAGAACAAGAACCATGTCAAAAAATATAAGCAAGTACCTGCATCGTAATATGGATAAGCAGGCAGGAATTGAACATTCCATTAAACGAACTAAAATTGTTGCAACTGTAGGTCCGGCATGTGATACATACGATAAATTGCTTGACCTGGTTAAAGCGGGGGTGAATGTTTTTCGATTAAATTTTTCTCATGGAAGCCATGAAGATAAAGCAAGAATAATTGAACTGATAAGGCAAATAAATAAAACGGAACCTTACAATATTGCAATACTTGCAGATCTGCAAGGCCCAAAACTGAGAGTTGGAGAAATTGAGAATAATGCTTTGGATATTAACCCGGGCGATATTTTAACCTTCACCAATACTAAATGCGTTGGTAATCTTGAAAGAATATATGTGAGCTATCCTAATCTGCACTCTGATGTAAAGCCTGGAAATCTTATTATGATAGATGATGGAAAATTGGAAGTAAGGGTAACTGAAATTACTCCGGATAACGATGTAAAAGTGGTTGTGGTAGTAGGCGGTACATTATCATCAAAAAAAGGGATTAATCTGCCAGATACAAAAATTTCTTTACCGGCGCTAACTGAAAAAGATTTGATCGATCTTGATTTTATCATTAACCAAAATGTTGACTGGATAGCCCTTTCATTTGTACGACAGGTTAAAGATATTACTGAACTAAAAGACATTTTAAAAAATGGTAATAGTAAAAGTAAAGTAATAGCAAAAATTGAAAAACCTGAGGCATTAACTAATATAAGAGATATAATTCTTGAAAGCGATGGTATTATGATTGCCCGTGGTGACCTTGGTGTCGAGCTTCCGGTGGAAAAAGTTCCGCTTATACAAAAAGAACTTATCCGTAAATGTATGCATAGGGCCAAACCAGTAATTGTTGCTACCCAAATGATGGAGAGTATGATTGATCGCATAAAGCCAAACAGAAGTGAGATAACCGATGTTGCCAACGCAGTATTAGAAGGTGCCGATGCAGTAATGCTCAGCGCCGAAACTGCAACTGGCATGCATCCCACCCTGGTGGTTGAAACTATGAGCAGGATAATTTTGGAGATAGAAAAAACTGCTTATGATTATGACCGTGAAGATATACTGGCGCCACAGCCCCACTCCCCTTCTTTTTTAAGTGATGCATTATGCTATACCGCCTGCAAATTAGCACAGGATGTAAATGCAGAAGCGCTAATTGGAATGACGCAAAGCGGATATACAGCATTCACGCTGAGTAGTTTTCGACCAAAATCTTTATTGTATATTTTTAGCAAAGAAAGAACACTCATAAACCAGCTTAGCCTTAGCTGGGGTGTAAGAGCCATGTTCTATACAGAAGAAGAAAGCCTTGATGATATTATTTTTGACCAGATTAATATTTTAAAAGAACGTGGCTTTTTAAAAGATGGTGACCTTGTGGTAAATACTGGCAGCACTCCTGTAGACCTTCATTTACCTACAAATGTGGTTAAGATTACCAAGGTAAGTTCTGAACTATATCATCAACAGATTAGAAATAAGGTATAGTTGAGTTAATCACAAATCATAAGTGAAACTATGTACTAATGATGGAGTATAATACATTATCTTTCACAAGACACACCTCATCTCAATCTAATATTAATTATTCCCTTTCATAAATTTCTCCAATTGTTTTCTCGCATCAGCTCTTATTCTATTTTTTATATAACCGCTCCAACCCAGCAAAATGCCCGGGAGACCTAAAGCCTGCCGGCTCCATTTATACATATCAAACTCATCAGTATGTTCAATAATTTTTCCATTTTGAAAACGCATATGAGCTTTGATATTGTTTACAACCTTTCTACCTGTTTTTGAAAAAGTGTAGCTGGCTGTCCAATTACACGTCCCATACTCTTCATCAGAATTTACTGAATCAAATGTTAAGGAAAAATCTTTTGCATTCATGCATAACATTTGCCACATTGCCCTTACTTCATTCTCTTGCAAAATTCCAAAAACAGGATCGTTGAAAATGGCATTATCTGCATAGCAATTTTGCATGGTTTTATAATCGAGTTTAGCAAAAGAGGTATAAAATTTTTGTATCAGCTCTTCATTTATATTCATAGTTACAATTTAGTTTCTTTAAATTTAAAATCTAAAATTAGTCTCATGAAAATATCTTTTTTTCTTATTGCCCTTATTTCATTTTCTCTTTCAGTTTTAAGCCAAAATGAAGACAGTATATGGTTTGTAAACAATTATAAAAAAATGGAACGTCAGATTACCATGAGAGATGGCATTAAATTATTTACCGCTATTTATGTTCCTAAAGATGCTTCTGAAAAGCATCCCGTATTAATTACACGCACGCCTTATTCGTGCTGGCCTTATGGAGAAGATAAATTTATACCCATATGGGGCAGTTATCATATGACTTATGCCAAAGAAAATTATATTTTGGTAATTCAGGATGTTAGAGGACGATACATGAGTGAAGGAGAATTTGTTGATGTTCGCCCATTTATAAAAAATAAAAAAAATAATAAGGATGTTGATGAAGCAAGTGATACTTATGATGCCATTGACTGGATAATAAAAAACATTCAGGGTAATAACGGAAAAGTTGGAGTGTTTGGCATTTCTTATCCGGGCTTTTATTCTACAGAAGCTGCACTCAGCGGACATCCGGCGTTAAAAGCGGTAAGTCCTCAAGCACCTGTTACAGATTGGTTTATCGGTGATGATTTTCATCACAAAGGGGCTTTTTTTGTAATGGATGGATTTTCATTTTACTCAGTTTTTGGTAAGCCACGTCCGGTTCCAACAAAAGATTATGGTACAGGGTTTACCACTAACATAAAAGATAATTATAAATTTTATTTACAGACCGGCCCTTTAAAAAACTTTGCAAAACTAATTGGCGATAGTATAAAATTCTGGCATGAAATGTATCAGCATCCCACGTATGACGATTGGTGGAAAGCCCGCAATGCAAGAGTTGGTTTGTATAATGTAAAACCGGCAATGTTATGGGTTGGCGGCTTGTTTGATGCAGAGGATTGCTGGGGAGCATGGAATTCTTATAAGGCTTGTGAAAAGCAAAGCCCGCAAACAAATAGCAAAATTGTAATGGGGCCATGGTATCACGGACAATGGAGCGATGAAGGAAGTTATTTGGGCAACATACGTTTCGGTAGCAACACATCAGATTGGTACCAGCGGAATATTGAAATCCCATTTTTTAATTACCATCTAAAAAGCAAGGGTGATATTTCGCAATTAGCGGAAGCAAATATTTTTTTTACAGGAGAAAATACCTGGAAAAAATTTGAGCAATGGCCACCTAAAAATGTTGTAAATAAAGATCTCTTTTTGTCTTCAAACGGTAAAGCTTCTTTTACAGCAATTGTGCCGGCAGCAGCTAATGATACACCTCAAACTATTGGTGATAAAATAAGATCAGTTAGTGATAAAATTTCAGCGGTTCTCACACCGGGTAAGTCTTCATCAAATTATAGTGAATATCTGAGTGATCCGGCGCACCCTGTGCCATACACAGAAGATGTTCATGAAAAACGGACAAGAGAATATATGACCGATGACCAGCGCTTTGCCTCAAGAAGGCCGGATGTATTAACGTTTGAAACAGAATTATTAAATGCCGATATAACCCTTGCAGGTCCTGTTATTGCTGAACTCCTCACCAGTATATCTACAACTGATGCAGATTTTGTAGTGAAGCTAATTGATGTATTTCCTGACGATTTTAAATATGATGATTCTATAAAAGGAGATGAAAAAAATTATCCCATGGGTGGTTACGAGTTGCTGGTTCGTGCAGAAATTATGAGAGGAAAATTTAGAAATAGTTTTGAAAAACCGGAACCTTTTGTTCCTTTTAAAATAACAAAAGTAAGATACGAACTACCTGATGTAGCGCATACTTTTAAAAAAGGGCATCGTATAATGATCCAGGTTCAAAGCACCTGGTTTCCTTTGGCAGACAGGAACCCGCAAAAGTTTACCGATATATATAAAGCTGATGAGAAAGATTTTCAGAAAGCCGTTATAAGAATATATCATGACGGAATTAATGCAAGTAAAATAATTTTGCCTGTGCTTCAATAAGAATTGTATCAGATAGGCTAATTCTTATTTTGAGGTGCTATTATTATTTCATCCGAAGGTCGTTCTTTGTTCCATAGGAACATTTGGTCGGTAGAAGAAACGGGTAAATTGGTTGCGGTCGTTCCGTTAGGAACGATTGGTGCTTTTGGCTTAAATTGCAAAAAATGATGCGATATATGGCAAATAGTTATACGCAGATTCATATTCAGTTTGTGTTTGCTGTAAAATACAGGGCAGCAATTATAAGCGATGAATGGAAAGAAAGGCTGCATCAGTATATAACGGGTATTTTTCAGGAGAATAAGCACAAAATGCTGCAAATAAACAGCATGCCTGACCATATTCATATTTTTATTGGAATGAGGCCACATCAATCCATATCATCTTTGATACAAAATGTAAAAACAGAAAGCAGCAAATGGATTAAAGCACAAAATTTTTGTTCTCATCCATTTGCCTGGCAGGAAGGGTATGGCGCTTTTTCTTATGCAAAAAGCCAAGTAGATGATGTGATTCGCTATATTCAAAATCAGAAAATACATCACCGGAAAGAAACATTTTTGGATGAATATAGAAAGTTTTTAACTGCGTTTAAGATTGAATGGGATGAGCAATACATCTTTAAAGAATTGGAATAGCACGATGTGTTCCTAGCGGAACGCTAATGCGAAAACATAATGCGCCGCTACCTACGAGTTGTTCCTACGGAACATGGCGGAATTGGCCATTAGCACCTCCAAATAAGAATTAGCCCTTAACAGCTAAATAAAAAAAAATTAATAGATTTGGGCAAATCATTTTTATGCGCCCAAGAATTGATCTGACCGATTCCCTGGAAAAAATTCCTGTACAAATATTTCCATCTCCAAAAGAAGGCTCTGTGTATGTTGCAAATATTATTGCAAAACTCATTTTTGAAAAAAATGCGAAAGGGGAAAAATGCGTGATAGGTCTTGCTACCGGCTCAACGCCAAAATCTTTGTATGCCGAATTGGTACATATGCATAAAAATGAAGGACTAAGCTTTAAGAATGTAATAACTTTTAATCTTGATCAATATTATCCGATGGAAGCTGATGCATTGAACAGCTACCATTATTTTATGCGTAAATATTTATTTGAACAAACAGATATTGATCCTGATAATTATTTTTTACCTGATGGAATGCTACCTAAAGATCAGCTAAAAGAACATTGCCTGGAGTATGAAAAAAGGATTGAAGATGCCGGTGGCCTCGATCTTCAAATTTTAGGCATAGGAAACAACGGACATATTGGTTTTAATGAACCCGGATCAGCCAGCTATTCCAAAACAAGATTAATAACACTTGATAATTCAACAAGACTCGCAAATTCACAGGAGTTTGGAAATGTGTCGCAGGTGCCCCGTATGGCAATAACCATGGGAATAAGTACCATCATGAAATCAAAAGAAATTATTTTAATGGCATGGGGACAAACAAAAGCCCCTGTTATAAAAAAGTCTGTAGAAGGACTGGCCACAGAAGAAGTGCCGGCTTCTTTATTACAAAATCATGAAAACTGCACTTTTGTTTTAGATGAAGCAGCAGCCAGTGAGTTAACGAGATTTAAATCACCATGGCTTACCGGCGAATGTGACTGGACCCCAAAAATAATAAAGAATGCTGTTGTGAGTCTGGCGCTAAAACTTAACAAGCCTGTTTTAAATTTAACTGATATTGATTATAATGATTTTGGATTAAGCGATCTGTTAGTTGAAAAAGGAGATGCCTACGAAATTAACCTTGAGGTATATTATATGCTCCGTGATAGCATTACCGGCTGGCCGGGTGGTAAGCCTGATTCCAGTATACCCAATCATCCCGAAAGAAGCAAACCATTTCCAAAAAAAGTTTTACTGTTTTCTCCTCACCCTGATGATGATATAATAAGTATGGGCGGTACTTTTATGCGATTACATGACCAGGGTCATGAAGTTCATGTGGGTTACCAGACAAGCGGAAATATTGCAGTAACTGATGAATTTGTAACACGGTTTATTGATTTTGCCGTTGGCTTTGAAAATATTTTTGGCATAGATGATACAACAAGCAAAAAAATTCTTGATAATGCCAGTGCATTTTTAAATACAAAAAGATCAAGTGAAAAAGATACACCGGAAATAAGGAATATAAAAGGTTTGATAAGAAGGTGCGAAGCAAGAGCCACTTGCAAATATGTTGGCTTAAAAGATCATCAGATACATTTTATGAATCTTCCATTTTATGAAACAGGAACTATTGAAAAAAAACCAATGGGAGAAGAAGATATTGAACTAACGGTAAATCTTATACAAAAAATAAAACCTGATCAGATCTTTTGTGCCGGGGATCTGGCAGATCCGCACGGTACACATAAAGTTTGTTTGGATATTGTACTGGAAGCCTTAAGAAGAATTAAAGCTGCGGGAAATAACTGGATAGATGATTGCTGGATATGGCTCTATAAAGGCGCATGGGAAGAATGGGATATCAGTGAAATAGAGATGGCAGTGCCTATGAGCCCCGACCAGGTAAGAAAAAAGCGTTACGGTATTTTCATACACCAATCTCAAAAAGACAGCGTGCCTTTTCAGGGAGGTGATAACAGGGAATTTTGGCAAAGAGCCGAGGAAAGAAATGCCAACACTGCCTTATTGTATGGCAAGCTTGGCCTTACTCAATATGCAGCAATGGAGGCTTTTGTTAGAATGAAACTGTAGGTGCTGTCTGTTCAAAAACGCCACAAAAATTGGTGCCTGGATAAGGGATTAATTATGGTATCTTTTATTCTATTTGTCAGGCGTTAATGAAGATATTTTCTGTAAAGCCAGTGGGAAATTAAATTTTACAAACAACAAAAATATTTTTATTTCATTGTAGTTTTTTGATTTTCACCTTTCAGATATTTATTTAGAAACAGTAATATCTGTCCGTATCCTTTAATCTCATTTTCTTTTTTAATAAAACCATGTCCTTCATCCGGAAATACAATATATTCAACCGGTACGCCATTTTTCTTTACTGTTTCTACTACTTCATCGCTTTCTTTTTTTAATACTCTGGGGTCATTAGCGCCTTGTAGCACCATTAATGGCTTTTTTATGTTAGTTGCGTGAAGTAGGGGTGAGTATTGTTGAAGCCGTACCGAATCAGATGTATAGGGATCGCCCAATTCTTCATATAAAGCTTTTTTGAATGATTCCCAATACGGAGGTATTTCTTTTAAAGTCCGCGGCCAATTGGCTACACCAAACAGATCAACACCTGCCTTAAATTCATCCGGGTGAAAACATAATGCAGCAAGCGTCATATAACCTCCATACGAACCACCTAAAATTCCAATCTTTGAAGAATCAATATATGGGAGCGATGCCAGGTATTTTTTACCCCACACTACGTCTTTAAGGTCTTTATCGCCATGATTACGGTTGTCCATTTTGAAAAATGTTTTCCCATAGCCACTGCTGCCCCGGTTATTTACATCAAGTACAGCATACCCATGATTAACGAGGTATTGAATAAGAGAAAAGTAATAAAGTCCGGCCTGTCCTCCCGGGCCTCCATGCACAAACACTACCGCTGCGGCTTTATTTTTATTGCCGGCCTGGTGTGGTTTATAATAAATAGCCGGAATTTCTAAACCGTCAAACGATTTGTATCGTATTACTTTACCCGCTACAAGGTCTTCTTCCTTTATCCCGGGGTTAAGAGTATTAGTAAGTTTTTTTAATTCTTTCGTGTTAAAATCATAAACATACATATTGTTTGGGGCTTTTGAACTGCCTACTGTAATACGCATTTTCTTTTCGTCCCTCGAAATACTAACACCTTGAATATTTCCATCTTCAATTACAGGAAAGTCAAGTTCCTTGCCTGTTTTATGATCAAAAAGGTGCAGTTTATTTTGTCCGTCTTCATTTTCATAAATCACACGGTATTTTTCATTGTATGATAAAGCCATCCAAACAACATCCCACTTCGATTCATATAATTTTTCCTTTTTCCCTGTTGCAATATCATATTTCATTACATAAGTAAATTCACTTCCATCATTTGTAAGATAGTAGAGTGTGTTGTTATCCAGTGAAAATTGAAGAGGATTATTGGCGGTCTCAACACTGTCAGGATTTATTTTTTTGGTTTGCCCCGTTTGCTGGTCAACTAAAAAAAGATTATTAGAAGAAGTGGTAAGATTTTGAACCAATACACGATATTGTTCATTATCAGATATAGCGCCTACATTAAAGCCCTTATCATTTTTATAAATCATTGCGGCAATCCACTTTGTAGTATCCATTTTATACAAATCAAAAAACTTACGGTCTCTTTTGTTGGAGACGTAATAGAGATATTTATTATCACGGCTCCAACCCAGGAACTCGGCTTTTTCTTTATTACCTGGTGTAAGGTCTTTTACCTCTCCACTGGTTTTTCGGAGATACAAATGAGAAATTTCATTGCCCCCATTATCAGAATTGTAAATGATGTTTATAGTGCCAGGCACATAGCTGTTGCCAAAAATTGATTCTTTGTCAGAACTGGTGAGAGCTTTTTTCTGTCCGCTGGCAATGTCAATTTCGTAGACATTATAAATCCCATTTTCGTTACTGGTAACAAGCATTTTTTTATCGTCCGCAGAAATATCTCCACCAAAAACTTCAGAACTTTTATAAAACTGATCAATGGTATATTGTTTTACATCACGGGGAGCTTTTTCCTTTTTTTCAGAGGTTTTATTGTTACAAGCTGTTAAGAGAATTGTTAAGCTGGTAAAAAGAAAAATTGATTTCATATAACTCGTTTTTTTTATAGTAAGAACAGTAAATTACAAATATCAGGTAGAAATAAAAAACTTACTATTCAAATAATTATCAAAATGAATTTTATAAATCCAACGTTTCTATGAGTTATCCAATGCCGTGTTTTGCTCTGCTATGATGGGAAATAGGGCTAAGTATGAGTAGCTTAATAAATAATTTTATAACCAGCAAACGTTATGTAATTAAAGCAGAGGAATTATTATTTTTCTATAACAAATCTGGCAGTAGTTCTTTCACTTCCCTGCTTAACAATTATAAAATAAGGCCCTGATGGCAATTCATTAACTGAAAAATCCAGATAACTATCTCTGCGGTTTTTAAAGAATAAATTTTTATGTACTTTCCCTAATATATCTACAATTATTATTTTAAATGGAAGATCAGAAGAAGTTTTCAAAAGTAATCTGGCATTTCCGAAAACCGGATTAGGTACAACAGAAGCTGTAATGGTTGTTGATACTATAGAAGCTGTTAAATC
>MWVX01000499.1_pt1 | contig 12385 bp, 9 predicted proteins | sample 1047311 | NCBI WGS metagenome assembly MWVX01 (sample SAMN06349984, study PRJNA376086) | soil metagenome | isolation source: MtG-4 sample Antarctic (ecotone) soil | place: Antarctica | collected 2015-01-13
CAGGTTGTTCTCTTGGTAAAAAATTAAAAGTTCCTGCCTATGTTTTTTTAAAAGATGCTCTTGTTAGAAAATTCGGCGAAGAATTTTATGAAGCATTATGTGCATCAGCCGAACATCAAAAACTTTCGGAATCTAAATTAACCGGCTGTGCCATTTGATTTATTTATATTAACGGTTGGTGAAGACACCAACCGTGGCGAGCCCCCGTGGTCGGTGTCTTCACCGACCACTTTGGAGAGAAAAAGCTCTCCGTTATTAATCATTCTTATTAGTTCCATCATTATTATCAATGGATCCTGCTCAGTTAACCAGGCTAAGATTGATAATAGCGTGAAAAAATATTTTGATTCATTAAAAGTGGATGGCTGTTTTTCTATGGTAAATAATCAAACCGGGGCAGTTACAGTTTATAATATGAAGCTTGATACACAAAGATTTTTACCTGCTTCTTCTTTTAAAATTGTTAACTCATTGATAGGGCTTGAAACAGGTAAAATAACCGACGAGAAGATGATGATCAAATGGGATGGTATAAAAAGATGGAATGAAGCATGGAATAAAGATCTTACCATGACAGAGGCTTTTAAAGTATCAGCAGTAAATTATTACCAGGAAGTTGCCAGAAGGATCGGGAGAGATACTATGAAACAATGGATCGATACTTTGCATTATGGTAATATGGATATCAGCGGAGCTATTGATTCATTCTGGTTAAATAATACTTTAAAAGTTTCTCCTGATGAACAATTGGGCCTTGTTAAAAAATTATATTTTGACAAGCTGCCATTTCAAAAACGCTCACAGCAAATTTTGCGTGATGTAATGCTGCAGGAAAATAATACGCTTTATAAACTAAGCTATAAAACAGGCTGGGGCTTTGATGAGCAAAATGCAATTGGGTGGGTGGTAGGCTGGGTAGAAGAGAACAGGCACGTTTATTTTTTTGTAACGCTTATAAAAAGTCCTGATAGAAATATTGATATGATATCTGTGCGAATGAAAATCCTGAAAAATATTTTAACTCAATATGGATTTTTTAAAGGAGAAATGTAAACAGTTATGAAATATCATTTTTTGAAAAAATTATATATAGCTAAAATTTCACTTTCACTTCATAATGACTCCCAATAGCATGGGGAGTGTTAAATATTTTGTATTCATCTTATTGGTTTATTTTTTGCCTTAATGCATTGTTTAAATTGCATTACTTCAAGCCTGGCTTTTATGTTCCGTTTTCAGCACATTGAATTTTTATATGTACTTGCAGCCATTCCTTTTATGGTATTGTTTTATTTTCTATTAACCAGGTGGAAAAAAAATGCAATGAAAAAAATAGGCGATCCACCGCTCGTAAAACAATTGATACAAGGTTTTTCTTCAAATCTTTTTGCAATAAAATTTGTATTGATTTTACTTGGGTTTTCATTATGTGCTTTTGCGGCTGCAGATCTGGTAAAACCCGAAGGCACTCAAAAAATTAATCGTAAAGGTATAGATGTAATGATCGCATTGGATGTGAGCAATAGTATGTTGGCCGAAGATATAAAACCCAACCGTTTGGAAAGGGCAAAGCAACTTGTAAGTAAAATCATTGATAAGTTATCAGACGATAAAGTAGGTATTGTTGTTTTTGCAGGAAGAGCTTATTTGCAGATGCCTTTAACAAGTGATCATTCTGCCGCTAAAATGTACTTGTCTTCAGCCTCAACTGATAACGTGCCAACGCAGGGTACGGTTATAAACCAGGCTCTCAAAATGAGTTATGCAGCATTTAATACAAAGGAAAAAAAGTATCGTGCAATAATTTTAATAAGTGATGGCGAAGATCATGATGAGGATGCTATTAAAGTAACAAAACAGCTGGCAGAGGAAGGAATCATGGTAAGTACTGTTGGTATTGGTTCGCCTCAGGGTGCACCAGTAATGGATAAAGAAACTAATGATTATAAAAAAGATGAGAATGGCAATACAGTGATCTCTAAATTAAATGAAGAGGAATTGATGGGCATTGCCCAAACTGGTAATGGCTTGTACCAGGTATTTTCCAGTGCTGATGAAGTGGCAGATAACCTTCATAGCAAATTAATGACTATTGGGCAAACTACTCTTACCGGATCCTCCTTCGGAGTGTATAAAAATTACTTCTGGTATTTTCTGCTTGCTGCTTTAATTATTTTATTAATAGAAAATATTCTTCCGGAAAGAAAAAAAATCAATGCTTTAAAAAAAGGATTACCTGTAATTTTTTTATTTCTTTTTTTCACCCTGAGTTGGTCGAAGGGTTTTTCTCAAAATATTAAAAAAGAAATAATTAAAGGAAATGATGCTTATAAAAAGAAGCAGTATAACGAAGCTGCAAGCTCTTATCAAAAAGCCTTGAAGAAGTCTCCGGATGCTACTGCGTATTATAATTTAGGCAATGCGTTATACAAAACTGATAAGTTGGATGATGCTTTGAAGTCGTATGACAATACTGTGCAAAACTCAAAATCATATCCACTCAAAGGCAATGCGTATTACAACGGAGGTGTAGTATTACAAAAGCAAAATAAATTAGGGGAATGTATCAAAGCCTATAAAAATGCTTTGAAGATTGAACCTAATGATGAAGATGCAAGGCAGAATTTACAAAGGGCTTTACAGCAATTAAAGCAGCAGCAAAAACAGGATCAAAAAGACAAAAAGCAAAATAAGAAGGATCAGCAAAAACAAGATCAGAATAAAAAAGATGAGCCTAAACCTCAGCCTTCAAAAATTTCAAAGCAGGATGCAGAGGAAAAATTAAAATCTTTGTTAGAGCATGAAAAAAAACTGCAGGATAGATTGCATAAAGTAAAAGCGAATTCAACCGATAAACCTAAAAAAGACTGGTAGATTTTTAGGTGTAAAAAACCCGGATAGAGTATCCAGGCTTTAAGTTTATATTGGATTATTTTTCCGCTTTTTTGTCCTTGTGCCTTCCTATTACGTAGCCTGTTCCTGCTCCAACAATCCAACAACAGCATGTTTCGCCCCTTGTTTTTACTAATTACGCCCCGGTTCCCGCTCAGTGATAATACACAAATTGACCTTTTCATAAATTATAGGTTTAATTAGAAATAATTAATAACCCATATCTATTCCAAAATCAGGGCATGTAATTAATCTTATTTTTGCAGATTACTTTTTAGAATTTTAAAATGGAGATTTACGCTGAATCCTTAACGGAATATAAACGTCTTGCAACACTTGAAGTTAAAGTGGGTGACCTTTTGCTGGGGGATTTTAATCCTATCCGTATCCAGACAATGACAACGACTGATACAATGGATACAATTGCCACTGTTGAGCAAAGTATTAAATGTATCGAAGCCGGCTCAGAATTGATCCGCATTACTGCGCCTTCCAAAAATGAGGCAGAAAATCTGCTCAATATAAAAACTGAATTACGCAAAAGAGGATATAATATTCCGATAGTTGCAGATATTCATTTTACTCCCAACGCGGCTGAAATAGCGGCGAGAATAGTAGAGAAAGTGAGAGTAAACCCCGGTAATTATGTAGATAAAAAAAAATTTGAATTACTGGAATATTCCGATGCAGAATACATGGAAGAAATTGAACGCATTAGATATCGCTTTACGCCATTAGTAAAAATTTGTAAAGAATATGGCACTGCAATGCGGATAGGTACTAACCATGGTTCGCTTAGCGATCGGATAATGAGCCGGTATGGCGATACACCAATTGGAATGGTGGAAAGTGCAATGGAGTTTTTACGCATCGCAGAAAGTGAGAATTATTACAATATTGTTTTAAGCATGAAGAGTAGTAATCCCCAGGTAATGGTACAGGCTTACAGGCTATTGATACAAAACATGCATGCAGAACTTAAACATTGTTATCCATTACATTTAGGTGTAACTGAAGCTGGTGACGGAGAAGATGGAAGAATAAAATCTGCTATTGGCATTGGTACTTTACTGGAAGATGGAATTGGTGATACAATAAGAGTTTCATTAACTGAAGATCCTGAATTGGAAATACCTGTTTGCAGAAATATTGTGAAACGATACAGCCAGCCTCCCCAAACCCCTCCGAAGGAGGGGCTTGCTAAAACACAAAGCCGTGTAAACGAATTTGAAGATTCTTTAGAAAATAAAAAAGCTAACTCTGCAACAAATGAGAGAAAATTTGAATTAGCAGAGTCTTCCAAGTCCCTCTCTAAGGGAGAGGGATTTAGGGAGAGACAACCATATTCTCCTTTCGAATATAAAAGGCGTGAAACCTTTGAAGTAAATAATATTGGGGCAAAACATGTCCCTGTTGTAATTGCCGATCTGCATAAAATAGACAAGATAAAACCTGAAGATTTGGAGGCCATCGGGTACACGTATGATATAGTTACTGATAAATGGAATATTAGTGATTTGGCAGCAGATTATATATTTACTGCAGATCAGCTCATTGATTTTGATTTGCCGGGAACATTAAAAATTATTTGTTATTATAATTTGTGGCTAGCTTCTGCAGATAAAGAAAAGTATTTCCCCATTTTTGATGAACAACAATACCTGGATGATAACATCTCAAAATCTTTTGTTACCAATTTTGTGATGCTTGATTGTTACTCTGAGGGATATCCAGAGATTGATCTTGAAAAAATTATTTTAAAATTAAGGCAGGATAAAACATCCGTAATATGTTTGAGTTCTACAAATAAAAATTCAGTGCAGAGTATAAGAAGAATGTTCATTGATTTATCTCAACAAGAAGTTAAAAATCCAATAGTAATAATAACAGATGGCACTAATGAATCTATGGATGAGAATCTTATCCATTATGCAGTAGAAGCAGGAGCACTATTATTGGATGGTTTTGGCGATGGCATTTGTTTAGGACATCGATTTGCAGAAAAGAAAGTTACAACAGATTACAAATTGCTTAACTCCATTGCCTTTGGAATTTTACAGGCGTCCCGAACAAGAATTTCGAAAACAGAATACATTAGCTGCCCAAGTTGCGGCAGAACGTTATTTGATCTGCAGGAAACAACCTCAAGGATACGTGCCGTGACTAATCATCTTAAAGGTGTAAAAATTGCTATTATGGGTTGTATAGTAAATGGGCCGGGAGAAATGGCTGATGCTGATTTTGGTTATGTAGGTAGTGGTCCTGGAAAAATTACTTTATATAAAGGGAAAGAAATAGTGAAAAGAGCAGTTTCCGAAGATGTAGCCGTCTCTGAACTCATCAATCTTATAAAAGAAAACGAAGCGTGGGTTGAACCGTAATATTTTATTAATGATTTTCAAATTTCAATTACTTATTTTTATTTCATCTCATCTTAAAACAATTTTATGATGAAATACATTCCTTTACTTATACTGCTGGGTTTTCTTTCCTGTAAGACAAAAAATTCTGAAACTAATTTAAATACTTCTGTAGATTCTGCAGCCAATCAAAAATTATTTATTCCCGTTTATGCTTTAAATAATTTTGAAGGAGCTTACACCGGCAATTTTGACCAGGGATTTATAACTATAGTTCTTAATTACATTAAGGGAAAAAATGTAAGCGGATACAATTTGCACAAGGGATTAAGGCGTAACATAAATGGAAACTTGCATTCAGATATAAATGGATTTAAATTTATTTTAAAAGAGCCGGGGGATAATCCATTTGACGGAACTTTTGAATTTACAATTGATACTTTAAAATTTGCACTAGCCGGGATGTGGATTCCTTTTGATAGCATAAAAACCAAATCAAAAGTGTTGGCATTACAAAAACAACCTAAAAAAAATTTTAATGATTTTGGAAATCAGTTGGGCATGTGGGTTCCTGCTACCGGAACATATACTACCGATACAACATTGGATTTTTTACCTGAGGGTACCTGTGAATACAGGTTTTACGCTACGCCGGGTGATTCAACATCGCAGGTAAGCTCTGTAAAAGGGAATTATATTTTGGTAAAGGATACTGTTTTTATTGAATGGCAAAGAAATTCATTTACCCCTTTACAAAAAATGAAAATGATTAAGCGTACCATAAAAGTAAAAACGGGAGGAGATACTTATGATGAACAGCAGCTTTCAGGCCATGGTTGGAAGTTTGTACAATTTCAGGGAGATTGAGAAAGTCACTTAAATATTGGTTACAGATATTATTAGTTCTTGTACTCGCATTTTTTTCGTACCTGATGTTGCGTTTATCACTTCCCTATACAGCTATCCGTAATGATGTTGATTTTTTGCTGACCAAGCAAAATGTTTATCATATTAATTATTGGCGCAATAGTTTTTATGTGCATGTTTTTACCAGCATTTTTGTTTTAATTGCCGGTTTAACACAATTCAATACTTTTTTACGGAAGAGGCATAAAAGAGTTCATCGCTTCATGGGATATATATATGTATTACTGGTAGTGTTTATTACCGGGCCTGCATCTTTTATGATGGGATGGCATGCTAACGGAGGCTTACCGGCAAAAACAAGTTTTACTTTTCTTGCTTTTTTATGGATAGCATTTACAGGTTTTGCCTGGTGGTATGCAACACAAAGAAATTTTATACAACACAGGGCTTTTATGATACGCAGCTATGCTCTTACACTTTCGGCCATAACTTTAAGAATATACACATTTGGATTTGCCTGGTTTAATGTGCACGCCAGGCCGGTGGAAATTTATATTACAACCGCATGGCTCAGCTGGGTTCCTAATTTAATAATAGCTGAGATGATAATAAATTATAGAAAGGTTTATAAAGTAGATAATAATAAAGTATAAGAAATAAAGTAGAATATCAGAGGTAGGTATAGTCAACGATACATACTAATATACTGTTACCTATTGGCCAACTGTTCCTTATCCGCCTTTTCAAATTTTCCCCTGGCATTAATGTGATAATAGGATGTGGTAAGCAATTCGCTTTTGGTTACCTTATTATTTTCGTATCCATCTTTTGCAGGGTCTTTCTCATAAATATTTTTAAATTCCTTTACTTCCATAGTTAAATTTTCTTTTATCAAAAAGTTTTTAAAATTATCAGTAAAAGCTTTTTGTCCGCCCACCTGCATCTTGTCAAGTATCTTTCCGTGCGGAGAATAGGTAACTATATAAAAATATACCGGAGAATATCCTCTTCCATCTGTCAACCACATATTTTTACCGGCATATAATAAGGCAGTATAAATTGAATCTTCTTTTATCTTGCCCACGTAAAAAAATTCATTCTCCACTTCTCTTGAAAATTTGCCATTGCGCATTTCTGGAACAAACTTTTCATAATCATAAGCAATTGCATCTTCATAGTTCTGCTGGTAAATCCAAACTGTATTTATTGTAAGTGGAAGCGAAATATTTTTAAATTCATCCTTATAATTATCCCACGCAAGCCTTTCAGGATCTTTATTGCCGCTCATAGCTGTTTGATATACATTTTTAAAATTCCATTCATTATTATACCGTAGTGAATCGAAAGCTTTTTCATGTAAATAATCGGCAGGTTTTGAATAGCCTGTTTGCAAGGCGACTTCCATAAGATGCAACGCAAGAGAGTCATTAATTTTTGAATAGCCATCAGCACAAAATGCGCTGTTCGGCATAGAAGCGTATATTATAGATTTTTTGTAAAGAATATTAGCAAGAGGAGAATAATCCATTTGCTCGGCTATCTCTAATGCTTTTAAAGCCTCTTCATAATTTTTATTATCAGCTAAGGCAGCGCCCATCTCAAAATAAGTTTTTTCTGATGGATTAATAAAAAGGGATGCTTTAAATACATTAATACTTTGTGCAACCTGCTTTTTGTTTTTATAAAGATCTATCGCTTCTAAAAATTTCTTTTTAGCCGCAGCCTGTGATTCAGCGTTAGAGGATATAAGTGATGCTTTTATCGAATCAGTATTGTATAAATTAGTTTCATTTATATGAGTTGCTGCAGTAACAATATTTTTTGACGGTTTATCATTATTATTACATCCAAGGAAAATAAGTATAACAATAGATAAAAGTGAAAATTTCATAAAATAATTTGTGATATGAAAGTAACCGTTTTTATTTGAGTTCAAACGGACAGGCTAATTTAATTTTGTTAATTACAGGTTTACAAATAATTATATGCAGACTGATTTTTTAGTGATAGGATCGGGTATAGCAGGCTTAACATATGCTTTAAAGGTTGCTGAGGATTGCCCGGATAAAACAATAACTATTCTTACTAAAGCACAAAGTGATGAAACCAATACAAAGTATGCACAGGGTGGGGTAGCAGGAGTTATGGATATGGACCATGATAGTTTTGAAAAGCATATTGAAGACACTTTAATTGCCGGCGATGGTTTATGCAACAGGAAGATTGTTGAGATTGTTGTGAAAGAAGGAGTGGAAAGGATAAGAGAAATTATTGAATGGGGAGCTAAGTTTGATAAAGATAATGAAGGTGAATACACACTGGGTAAAGAAGGGGGGCATAGCGAATCCAGGATATTGCATCATAAAGATGTTACAGGAAAGGAAATGGAGAGAACGTTACTTGCAGCCATTAAAAACAAATCCAATATTAATCTTATCAGCCATTGTTTTGTAGTTGATATAATCACTCAGCACCATCTTGGTTTTTTGGTAACCAAAGCAACGCCGGATATTGCATGTTACGGTGTGTATGTCATAAACATGCAAACCAATAGGATAGAAAAAATTATCTCCGGGTTAACCTTACTTGCAGCAGGTGGTAATGGGCAGGCTTACCGTACAACCACCAACCCTGCTATTGCGACGGGTGATGGAGTGGCTATGATGTACAGGGCAAAGGGCAGAATTGAAAATATGGAATTCATACAGTTTCATCCAACAGCTTTGTATGAGCCAGGTATTGCAGGGCAAGCATTTTTAATAACAGAAGCAGTAAGAGGAGACGGGGCTATTCTTCGCAATAATAAAGGAGAAGCATTCATGGAAAAATATGATGCAAGGCTTGATCTTGCCCCAAGGGATATCGTTGCAAGAGCGATAGACAATGAAATGAAAGTTGCCGGAACTGAACATGTGTTTTTGGATTGCAGGCATATGGATGTAGAAAAATTTGTTCATCACTTTCCTAATATTTATGAAAAGTGCAAATCATTAGGCATTGATGTTTCCAAACAGATGATACCAGTTGCGCCGGCAGCGCATTACAGTTGTGGTGGAATAAAAACGGATGAATGGGGAAGAACTTCTATTAATAATTTATATGCCTGCGGAGAATGTGCCAGTACAGGATTACATGGTGCAAACAGGTTAGCAAGCAATTCATTATTAGAGGCAATGGTTTTTGCTCACAGGTGTTACCTTGATGCTGTTTCTAAAATAAAAACCCCCTCTAAATCTCCCCCCATGGCGGAGACTTTGCCATCGCTGGAATCCGATGCAATTCCCGATTGGAATGCCGCCGGCACAACTGCTCCGAAGGAAATGATCCTGATAACCCAAAGCTTAAAAGAACTGCAATTACTAATGAGTGATTATGTAGGTATTGTGAGAACAAACGTTCGTTTGGCAAGAGCGATGAAGCGCCTGGATCTCTTGCATGAAGAAACAGAAGCACTATACCAGGCTACTGAGGTATCACCTCAATTATGCGAAGTAAGAAATTTAATTACTGTTGGATATTTAATTACAAAAGGTGCACAGCTTCGCCATGAAAGCAGGGGATTGCATTTCAATACCGATTTTCCTTACAGGAGCGACCGGCTGCAGAATATTGTATTGTGATACTTTTAATCGTGTATTTTTTTCAATCATATCTTTGAAGAATGTATTACCTCGTTTACGGTCTTCTCTGGTTAATTTCTCTTTTACCTTTCAGCGTTCTGTATTTTATAAGTGATGCATTTTATGGCTTACTTTATTATGTTATCGGATACAGGAAGGAAGTGGTGATGAATAATTTACTAATTGCCTTTCCTGAAAAAACTGAAAAAGAAAGAGTACAAATTGCAAAGAAGTTTTATCATAACCTTGTAGATTACTTTCTTGAATCCATTAAATTAATTACAATAACCGATAAGGAATTTTATAAAAGATGTTCGGGAAGTTTTGATGAACTAAACCGGCTGGCTGCAACAGGTATTAATATTCAATTGCATTGCGGGCATCAATTTAACTGGGAATTTGCAAATAAAATTTATTCTCAAAACCTTGTTGTACGGTTTGTTTTGGTTTATATGCCAATATCTAATAAAATAATTAACACCATTTTTAAGAAAATAAGAACCAAAAACAGAACAATTTTAATTGATGCTACTAATTACAGAAAAGATATGCTGGGTGTTTATAAACAGCAACATGTCTTAGCTCTGGTAGCTGACCAAAGCCCGGCAAATCCTGGAAGTTCCTTCTGGCTTAATTTTTTTTCAAAGCCTGCTTCATTTTTGTATACTATAGAAAAAAATGCTGTGAGAAATAATAGTGCGGTTGGGTTTGCAAGCTTTAAAAAAATAAAGCGGGGCTATTATAAATTTGAAACGGTTATGGTAACTGAAAATGCTGCAGAATTTAAAAATGGTGAACTTACAAAAAAATACAGGGATTTTTTGGAGAAACAAATTATAGAGCAACCAGCTAATTACTTGTGGAGCCACCGCCGCTGGAAAAATGAATATAAATCGGAATATGAAAAGCTATGGGTAGATTAATTTAATACACTAGCTTCCTTTTCAATTTCAATATCTTTTTGCTCTTTAATTTTATTCCAGCCACCTAAAATATTCCGCAAATTATTATATCCCTGTCTTTTCATCAGCGATATAGCAATCACACTTCTGTAGCCACCGGCACAATGAACATATAAGTTCTTATCCTCTTCTATATTTGCTATCTGTACAATATCAATCATATCAGATAATGGTAAGTTGGTTGCATTTTTTATATGACCATCTCCAAATTCTGTTTCTCTTCTTACATCCAGCACAGCAAGCTTTGTGTCATGTTTTATATCTAATGCCAGTTCATCAACTTCCACATCAATTATAAGATCAATTTTTTCCGCGGCATTCCTCCATTCTTCAAAGCCGCCCTTTAAATACCCTTCCACTTTATCAAATCCAACCCTTGCAAGACGGATAATTGTTTCCTCTTCTTTGCCAGTATCGGTAACTAAAATAATACGCTGCTGAAAAGGAATTAATGTTCCTGCCCATTCTGCAAATCTGCCCTCAAGACCTATAAATATTGAACCCGGCACAAATCCCTCTGTAAATACTGTTTCTTTCCTGGTATCTAAAACAATAACATCTTCCTCCATTTTCTTTTTAAAATCTTCAATACTTAATGCAGTGAGTCCTTTTGTTTTTACTTCAGCAAGACTATCATATCCTTCTTTATTAATTTTTGCATTAATAGCAAAATAAACGGGGGCAGCCTTTAAGCCTGTTGTTACAGCTTTAATAAATTCTTCTCTTGATTGACCCTGCAGTGCATAATTACTTTTCTTTTGCTCCCCTATAGTACTGTAAGTATCAGGTCCTAAATTTTTACCGCAACTGCTTCCGGGGCCATGTGCAGGATAAACAATTATATCATCCTGTAAAGGCAATATTTTAGTTTGAATTGTATCATACATAATAGAAGCCAACTCTTCTGTTGTCATATCACCACTGCTAAGGTCAGGCCTGCCAACATCGCCTACAAATAAAGTATCTCCGGTAAAAATGCAATTCGGTTTTTGGTGTTCATCTTTTAATAAATAACAGGTGGATTCCACGGTATGTCCTGGTGTATGAATAGTCTGGATAGTAATATCACCTATAGAAAAAATTTCTCCATCCTTTGCTACATGAACAGGAAAATTTGTTTCTGTTTCTGGTCCATAAATAATTGTTGCCCCTGTTTGTTTACTAAGATCCAAATGCCCGCTCACAAAATCTGCATGAAAATGTGTTTCGAAAATATATTTTATTACTGCATCTTTTTCTTTCGCTAATTGAATGTAAACATCTATATCCCTTAATGGATCAACAACAGCTGCTACACCATTGCTTTCTATAAAATAGGCTGCTTCGCTAAGGCAACCGGTATAAAGTTGTTGTATGTGCATATAAAAATATTACGGCAAAGATAAGCTAATAAAAAACGTATGCTGTTCTGCATCAAGATAGCATCTTCAACTTGCTGAGAAAGATTTGAGTTGAGGAAAATTTAACCTACAAGCTTACTTACAAAATCTTCAATGGCTTCCACTCTTTTCTTATTAATGGTATAATAAATGAATTTGCCCTCTCTTTTAGTTGTTACTATACCTGCCTTTCGTAATATGGCAAGATGCTGGGAAGCAACGGATTGCTCAAGCCTGAGTTTTACGTAAATTTCAGTTACGGCAAGCTTATCACTTTCATTTATTATTTTAATGATCTGCTGACG
>MWVX01000501.1_pt1 | contig 12358 bp, 12 predicted proteins | sample 1047311 | NCBI WGS metagenome assembly MWVX01 (sample SAMN06349984, study PRJNA376086) | soil metagenome | isolation source: MtG-4 sample Antarctic (ecotone) soil | place: Antarctica | collected 2015-01-13
CACGCCCCTTGAGGTTTACTTCGGTGAGGGTGCACGGGTAGATCTCGGTAGTAAGCAATACACGAAGCCTTTCGCGGTGCGGACCCAAACTGGCTCCGCTTAATTGAGGTAAAGAGGTCTCCGCAAAACGCCAGAGAAGCGAAAGAAAGAAGAGCTTTAAGTCTTCATACTTGAGCCCTGAAAAAATCTTGAAGGGCCCTTTGGGCGAAAAGGGATAGCCTGTCGCGAATAAAGTGCGAGCAGCATAGTTCTCGTACCGTGAAAACTGCTGCTCACATTCCTTACACAATAGTTTTTCCCGAACTCCCTTTTGGAAGATCTTTACTTTCGTCGTGCCGGCCAGGCCGAATAGTTGATGTTTTGCATTATAAAGCGGTTTGTAGACGAATTCTGGAACGATGTGCGAGTCCTGCAATGGCTTTGGCTGACGGCAGAGTCGGCAGGTCATGTTCCAAAATCGCTCACGCAGACGAGCATCGAGTCGGCCCACCGACAAGTCCCAGCTTCGTGGGGGTGTTCACGTGCCGTATCGGATTGCGGCGAAAGCCCCGCTTCCATCGAACTGTTCGATCAGGCAAGCTGTTTAACCCGGTTCCACCCGTGAGTTGTAGCCGGGGGGCAGACCCCGACTGCCGCCAATCGCCGGTTCGCACTCGTCGGGCTGCTGCGTGGTGTGCTGGTGGCGATTTGGAGGGCAAGCCACGTCCGCGCCGCCGGGGTCAACGCCCCCGGCTACAACTTCGCCCGACCGCAAGCCCGCCCGGCGAAGCTGCACCAGCAGGGCTGGTGCAGCTTGCCAGGAATGGTGGCGTTACTTCGCGAGATGCGCAGCCGCTTGCAACGCAAGGCCAATTGGCCATGCGGAGAGAGCGACCATGATTCCGAAGAGCGCCGCTTCAAAGCGGTATTCACGCTTGGCCTCAGCGGCCAGGAAACCCTGGCTGAGTGTCCAAAAGTGCGGACGCACCTTTGATCCGTCAGAGCTGTTGAAGCCGAGTGGACCGCCGCGCATGACCGGCGCGGAAGTCTGGAAGCTCTGCTCAATTGCCGATAATCTCCGGCTGCTGAATTCAACTACACGCGACTCGCTTCGGCGAGCCGCCTGGCTGATTTGGAATGTAGGTTTCATGTCTGTTCACGCGCAGTTTTCGAGCCCTGCGCAACGAACGCTGCCGAACCGTTTCGGCAGCTAGCTATATGTAACGAAATCCCTCGAAGAACCTCGGGCCGACCTGGAATGGTCGATAGCTATTGAGACTGAATAATCAGCGCCCTTCACAGGGAAGCGTAGCGCTCACTAACACAAGCCCAACAAGCTTTACCAGCTGAAGTATTCTACAGCTCTCGCGGTCTGTCAATGAACGCGGCGATCTCGCTGATGGAAGTCGCCCGTCACGACAACTTCCTCGGCGCGAGATGCCGCCGGCTTTTCCTGCACGACCCTCCGATCTCGAACAATGTAGCTTCCAGTTTTTGGGTCCGGTAAGTGACGGCAGGCCCCGGATTCTGCCGCGTCAGCTGGGGAGCTTTGCAACCCCTCTGTGCAAACTGGACAGCCAACAAGAGCGGCGTTCTCATGGAATCGCGATTCTGGCCTTGGCGGCGAATTCCTCAATCGACCCGAGACGAAGTGACCAGGCAAGTCCATTGATGCTTTGGGACGGCGCAGCGTTGACGCATTCGAGCACGAGCAGGAGCACGAGCGGGAGTATGGAGGACGAGGACGAGCACGAGGGGGATAGCACGAGGACGAGAGGCGATTCCGCGCTTTCTCTCTCGGTCAGTTCAGCCTCGGAATTTAGATCAGGCGAAATCGTTCCACCCTCAATCGCCGTCTCCTCCGTCCTAACTCGTTAGGCGAGCGCGAGCATCCGAGCGGTTGAATTCCGTTTTCGGATCTGGTGTCAGGAGCAACGCGCCGTTACGTCCACGCCGTGGCGCGACCCGCGAGTCCCACCTGTGCAGCGCTGCGCACGTCTGATAAACTACGGTTCGTTCTGGATAGGAGAACAGATCCTTGCTCTAAGTGAAGCGGCGGACAGCACATTGAGCCCAGTGGCTCGACCTCGCTTCCTCCTCATGTTAGTTCTCCATCGTCCCGTTCGGATCATCGAGGAATTGATGAGGTTCTCCGAGGCCAAGCTTCGAATGAACAATCTTCTCAGGTTCCTGAAACCATTCACGACGCTGGTCTCATTGATGTACTCGGCGTCATCGGAATATTTGGAGCGTGATCGCAGGATTACTCCCTCAGTTTCTGCGCTGGCTGCGAGGACCGAGACTCCACATAGCCATCACCGGGAACTATGGAGCTAAGCGACGAGGTGAATCCGAATCGGTGAGGAGATCAAGCTGCGGCTTGCCGGAAGGCGCGAACGTAGCGCAGTTCTGGCGGCTGATCGTCGCCGGCAAAAGTTCTGATCGGCAAGGGCTGACGGGTAGCCGAAGAACCTCTGCGATGTAGTGCCCGGTGCTGGCGGTCCAGAGCTGGCCGCCTTTATTCTGCTCCGTCCGCAACCCTCGTTCCATGTTCTACCAGGCTATCTCTCTCATCGGCGCTCTCCTCATCCTTGTTGCCTATATCGCGCTGCAGTTCGGGTGGATGAGTGGGCGGGATCGATCATTCAATATCGTAAATTTCGTTGGCTCCGCGCTGCTCGCATGGGTTGCGGTCATTGACTGGCGGGTCGGATTCATCGTGCGCGCAGTTCTGGCGGCTGATCGTCGCCGGCAAAAGTTCTGATCGGCAAGGGCTGACGGGTAGCCGAAGAACCTCTGCGATGTAGTGCCCGGTGCTGGCGGTCCAGAGCTGGCCGCCTTTATTCTGCTCCGTCCGCAACCCTCGTTCCATGTTCTACCAGGCTATCTCTCTCATCGGCGCTCTCCTCATCCTTGTTGCCTATATCGCGCTGCAGTTCGGGTGGATGAGTGGGCGGGATCGATCATTCAATATCGTAAATTTCGTTGGCTCCGCGCTGCTCGCATGGGTTGCGGTCATTGACTGGCGGGTCGGATTCATCGTGCTGGAAGGCGCTTGGGCTATTATTTCTCTTGCCGGAATTTTTCGCCGTTCTCTATCGGGCGCTCCCCAGCGCTGATCTTTTCGCCGTTGCGCAGCACTGCTGGTTCCGCGTCTCCTCGCCTGGCTTGGAAAAAGCCTCGCAGGATTGCAGCGCACTCCTCCTGCAGAACGCCCATCGTGATGTCGCACCGATGATTCAATCCCGGCATCTGCAGGAGGTTGAGGAGGCCGCCGGCCGCGCCGCCGCGTTCATCCGCACAGCCGAAGATCACACGACGCATGCGCACGTGCAGCAGCGCGCCGGCGCACATCGGGCACGGCTCCTTCGTCACGTAAAGAACCTCTGCGATGTAGTGCCCGGTGCTGGCGGTCCAGAGCTGGCCGCCTTTATTCTGCTCCGTCCGCAACCCTCGTTCCATGTTCTACCAGGCTATCTCTCTCATCGGCGCTCTCCTCATCCTTGTTGCCTATATCGCGCTGCAGTTCGGGTGGATGAGTGGGCGGGATCGATCATTCAATATCGTAAATTTCGTTGGCTCCGCGCTGCTCGCATGGGTTGCGGTCATTGACTGGCGGGTCGGATTCATCGTGCTGGAAGGCGCTTGGGCTATTATTTCTCTTGCCGGAATTTTTCGCCGTTCTCTATCGGGCGCTCCCCAGCGCTGATCTTTTCGCCGTTGCGCAGCACTGCTGGTTCCGCGTCTCCTCGCCTGGCTTGGAAAAAGCCTCGCAGGATTGCAGCGCACTCCTCCTGCAGAACGCCCATCGTGATGTCGCACCGATGATTCAATCCCGGCATCTGCAGGAGGTTGAGGAGGCCGCCGGCCGCGCCGCCGCGTTCATCCGCACAGCCGAAGATCACACGACGCATGCGCACGTGCAGCAGCGCGCCGGCGCACATCGGGCACGGCTCCTTCGTCACGTAAAGATCACATTCATTCAAACGCCATTCGCCGATTGCCGCTTCGGCTTGCGTGATTGCCAGCATCTCGGCATGCGCCGTGGCATCCCGCAGGAGCTCCACCTGATTGTAAGCGCGAGCGATGATTCTGCCGCCCTGCACGACGACGGCGCCAATGGGAACCTCCTCCGATTTGAGTGCCTTTTGGGCCTGGCGCAAAGCTTCGCGCATGAAGGCAGTGTCGGGCGAATCGATCATCGTGCACCTTACACCTGTCTTTGGCCTAACGAGAGATCCCTTCGCATACAGCCGGCTGCGGGTCTAGGATCGAACTCTCCCTCGTATGAAGAAGCTGCTCGCCATCGCAATTGCGTTCACTCTCAGCCTCGAAATGCTTTCTGCCGCGACCGAGCAGGAAATCGTGAACCGATCGGCCGAGATTTTGCGCGGTTTTCGCTCGATTCCCGAGAACCAAATCCCGGAACGCGTGCTTCGAAATGCGAGCGGTCTCGCGATTATGTCGGTCGTGAAAGTAGGCTTCGGACTGAGCGGAAAAGGTGGGCAGGGTGTGGTTGTAGCGCGCACCGGGAGCGGCTGGTCCGGCCCCTCGTTTGTGGGCACCGGCGGCGCAGGCTGGGGCTTTCAAATAGGCGCGCAACTGACGGAATTCGTTTTTGTCTTGAATAGTCGCGAGGCGGTACGTGCTTTCTCGCGCGACGGCAACGTGACCTTGGGTGCGGACGTGAGCGCAGCCGCTGGGCCGACGGGGCGCGACTTGCAAGCGAGCATCACTCCGACTGCTGCTGTTTATACCTACAGCCGAAGCAAAGGTCTTTTCGCGGGGGCATCGCTGGAAGGTGCAATCATTGCGACGCAGAAGACGGCGAACACTCGCTATTACCGACGGCCAGTGAACGCAGGAGCGATTCTCTCCGGGCGGATCTCTCCTCCTCCCGGCGCGAGCCGTTTGCGCAGTGCGTTAGGTCGCTGATTTCGCGCGCGCGGCGACGACTATTTCCTTTACATCGCGGACTCCGATTTACACCTTCACTGGCGTGCGCGGCGTAGTTGCTCTCATCCTCCTTGGCAGCGTTGTGCTGGCCCGCGCTCAAGAGCAGGACCGAAAGATGCTCGACCGGCTGCTCAAGCCAGACATGACTTTGCACAACAACGCACAAGGGAAACAGTTCGTTGCCCGGGGCGCGACGTTGAGCAAGAGCGCACCGACGAAATCCTTCTACGTCGCGGAAACGAGGAAACAAAAGCGGTTCTGGAATACACGAGGCATTTCGCCGAAGCCGTTTGCAACCGAGAGTTCACAGTTCGCGCGTGCGGAGGCGAATCTCTCGACGCGAAATCAGATTACGAAATTGAAGGAGCCTTACACGACCGCGAGCTACAGCGGAGTGCGGGAAGCGGCGGACGCGCAAAAAGCGGTCGCGACATCGGAATTCGCCGGGAATCGCAAATTTGAAGGCCGCGGAAAAAGCCAGACGGCCTTGAGCGCGCAGGATCATCCGTTGACGATCGAGCAGGTGCGCGAGCTACTAAACAAGAACAAGTAGCGCCAGCGGCTCGTTCAGCGCCAGCGTATGGAACCGGACGAAGCGCTTCATCTTCTTCAGCAGGGCACGGCGCAGATCATCAGCGAAAGCGAGCTGCGCGCCAAGCTCGCCCTCGGGCGTCCGCTCCGCATCAAACTAGGTGCCGACCCGACGAGTCCCGATTTGCATCTCGGCCACTCAATTCTTCTGCGGAAGCTGCGCCAGTTTCAGGATCTCGGGCATCAAGCTGTGCTGATCATCGGCGACTTCACCGCCATGATCGGCGACCCTAGCGGGCGTTCGGCGACGCGGCCACAGCTTACGCGCGAGCAGGTCCATGCGAACGCGCAGTCGTATCGCGAACAAGCGTTCAAAATCCTGGACGAAGGCCGCACCACCGTCGTCAACAACGCGGACTGGCTCGGGAAGATGGGCTTCGAGGAAGTGATAGGTCTGAACAGCCAGGTGACTTTGCAACAGATGCTACAGCGCGAAGATTTCCGGCAACGGCTCGATCAGCAGCAGCCGATTCATGCCCACGAGATCCAGTATCCCATCATGCAGGGTTGGGATTCCGTGATGGTGCAATCTGATGTCGAGCTCGGCGGGACGGATCAGCTCTTCAATAACCTGGTCGGGCGCGATCTCCAGAAGCATCGCGGCGTGTCGCCGCAGGTCGTGATGCTACTTCCGATCCTGGAAGGACTCGATGGCGCCAGGAAAATGAGCAAGAGCTTCCGAAATTACATCGGCTTGACCGAGCCTCCCGCCGACATGTTCGGCAAAATGATGAGCATCTCGGATGAGTTGATGGCTCGTTATTACACGCTGCTGCTCGGCCGTGCGCTCCCGGCTGACGCACACCCGCTGGAGGCAAAGAAGCAGCTCGGCTTTGAAATCGTGGCGACGTATCACTCCGGCGCCGACGCGAAGAAAGCGCTGGAGGAATGGACCGCCCGCTTCAGCGAGAAACGCCTAGCGAATGCGGATCTTCCTGAAGTTTACCTGGAGGCAGGCGACGCCGTCTCCCTCGTGGCTGCGGCGTACGCGCAGGCGTTCGCACTAACTAAATCACGAGGTGAAGCGCGCCGTCTGATCGAGCAGGGAAGCGTGCAACTCGACGGCGCCAAAATCACCGATCCACAATCGGCCGTGTCGTTGCAGCCGGGCCAGGTGCTCCGGCTCGACAAAACGCGCGCCGTCCGAATGCGGTAACGGGCAGCGTGCTGCGCCGTCCCGATCGCAACGGCGTACAAGAAAAGGGCGCGGCGCATCTCGCGCCGCGCTCTTTCAAATTGTTGCCCTTCAGCAGCAGCCGATTCATGCCCACGAGATCCAGTATCCCATCATGCAGGGTTGGGATTCCGTGATGGTGCAATCTGATGTCGAGCTCGGCGGGACGGATCAGCTCTTCAATAACCTGGTCGGGCGCGATCTCCAGAAGCATCGCGGCGTGTCGCCGCAGGTCGTGATGCTACTTCCGATCCTGGAAGGACTCGATGGCGCCAGGAAAATGAGCAAGAGCTTCCGAAATTACATCGGCTTGACCGAGCCTCCCGCCGACATGTTCGGCAAAATGATGAGCATCTCGGATGAGTTGATGGCTCGTTATTACACGCTGCTGCTCGGCCGTGCGCTCCCGGCTGACGCACACCCGCTGGAGGCAAAGAAGCAGCTCGGCTTTGAAATCGTGGCGACGTATCACTCCGGCGCCGACGCGAAGAAAGCGCTGGAGGAATGGACCGCCCGCTTCAGCGAGAAACGCCTAGCGAATGCGGATCTTCCTGAAGTTTACCTGGAGGCAGGCGACGCCGTCTCCCTCGTGGCTGCGGCGTACGCGCAGGCGTTCGCACTAACTAAATCACGAGGTGAAGCGCGCCGTCTGATCGAGCAGGGAAGCGTGCAACTCGACGGCGCCAAAATCACCGATCCACAATCGGCCGTGTCGTTGCAGCCGGGCCAGGTGCTCCGGCTCGACAAAACGCGCGCCGTCCGAATGCGGTAAGGGCAGCGTGCTGCGCCGTCCCGATCGCAACGCCGTACAAGAAAAGGGCGCGGCGCATCTCGCGCCGCGCTCTTTCAAATTGTTGCCCTTGTGTGTTAAGCCGTCGCCGTCTCGAACATCGGCATCATCGCAGGCCGTTCCCCGACTGGCGCTGCAATGCCTTCGAAGTGTGCCCGGATGCTGCGGAGTTCCGAAGTGACGAACGCATCAACGAAGCGGAAGTGGCGATCCAGCCAGGCGAAGAGTGTATTCTTGATCTCGTAATGCACCGCGAGAGTGACCTCGGTGCAGTTTGGGCGGATTCCGGTGAAGTCGACGATCCCGATTAAGTCGATATTTCCGCCGGTCGACTCGAATGCCGCCTGATCCGGATTTTCGCACTCTACTGCCAGGAGAACGGTGCGAGCTTCGAAGCCGAGAGGTCCGCGGAAGCTGAAATCCACCGTTTTTGACGATGTCACCGTAGCCTTCGTGACCATTACGAACTGCCGCTGGTAAGATTGGATACTCGAGAGCCGGGATTTACATTCCGCGAGGCTCTGGCTCATGTGCAGGGTTTTTTGTAGGAGCATAGTGGTGGTGAGGTTGCGCCGTTTAACGAGCAATGCCTGTGCCACGAGCAGTTTACGAGGGAATCCTAAGCCCTCTCGTCTGAAATGTGTAACGTATCGTTACACTTGTGTTCAATCGGGAGACGTCACTGCGTTCGGATTCAGCGGCATCAATGGTCGCCATTCCGCCGGAATTTCCGTCGCCTCCTCTGAAAGCTGGGGCAGGATAGGAAGCCGCGAGATTTTACGAAGGACGTGTTGGTTGGTGCGGGAGGCGACGTCACTGATGGGGATCGTGGAGTTCAAAGTGAGCCCGGCACACGTGAGACCGTGCTGTTCGATGCTGCGAACGGTGAGCATCGCGTGGTTCAAGCAGCCGAGCCGGTTCAGCACAACAACTACAACCGGCAGACCCATGGCGCGCGCTAGGTCCGCAACGAAGTAATCTTCGCGAATGGGCACCATCCAGCCGCCCACACCTTCGACGACAACAAAGTCGAACCGTTTCTGCAGTTCCCAAAAGGCGTTGACGAGAGTCTCGGGTTTTATTTCCACTTCCTCGACCAGCGCGGATGCGAACGGCGCCGCCGCCGTTCTTAACCAGACCGGATTTAGCTCGCTGATCGTCAGTCCTTCGCTGCTGGCCGCGAGCAGAAGTTCAGCGTCGCTTCGATCGCCGCAGCAGATCGGCTTCAGCCCCGCGCAACGCAGACCCGCGGCGCGCGCGAGCCGGAGAAGGCAGACCGCAGTGTGAGTTTTCCCTACGCCGGTGTCTGTCCCGGTCAGGAAAAGGCTCATCGGAGTGTGGGTGCCGGAGTGAGGCTATGCTGCCTGCGCATGCTGGCCCGCGATCGATTGCATCATCGAGCGAAAAATCCGCGCGCCATCACTGCTCCCGAGCCGCTCGTCGCACGCGCGATCGGGATGCGGCATCAGGCCGAACACGTTCCCTTTGCGATTACAGATCCCCGCAATGTTTTCAACGGACCCGTTCGGATTCGCCGCAGGAGTGACTTCGCCCTTGGCGTCGAGATACCGGAGCACCACCTGCTGGTGCTCATTTAAGTCACGCAAAACATCAGGCTCGGCGAAGAAGCAGCCTTCTCCATGCGCAACGGGCAGGCGAAGGAGCGTGCCCTTGGAAATTCCAAGGGTGAAGGGCGAATCGTCCACTTCGACGCGGGTTGTTACCATATCGCACACGAAACGCAGTGAACGATTGCGGACCAGAGCGCCCGGTAAAAGGCCCGCTTCGCAGAGGATCTGAAATCCGTTGCAAACGCCCATCACCAACTTGCCCGTGGCGGCCTCAGCCAGGACCGCCTCCAAGCCGGTTCAGCACAACAACTACAACCGGCAGACCCATGGCGCGCGCTAGGTCCGCAACGAAGTAATCTTCGCGAATGGGCACCATCCAGCCGCCCACACCTTCGACGACAACAAAGTCGAACCGTTTCTGCAGTTCCCAAAAGGCGTTGACGAGAGTCTCGGGTTTTATTTCCACTTCCTCGACCAGCGCGGATGCGAACGGCGCCGCCGCCGTTCTTAACCAGACCGGATTTAGCTCGCTGATCGTCAGTCCTTCGCTGCTGGCCGCGAGCAGAAGTTCAGCGTCGCTTCGATCGCCGCAGCAGATCGGCTTCAGCCCCGCGCAACGCAGACCCGCGGCGCGCGCGAGCCGGAGAAGGCAGACCGCAGTGTGAGTTTTCCCTACGCCGGTGTCTGTCCCGGTCAGGAAAAGGCTCATCGGAGTGTGGGTGCCGGAGTGAGGCTATGCTGCCTGCGCATGCTGGCCCGCGATCGATTGCATCATCGAGCGAAAAATCCGCGCGCCATCACTGCTCCCGAGCCGCTCGTCGCACGCGCGATCGGGATGCGGCATCAGGCCGAACACGTTCCCTTTGCGATTACAGATCCCCGCAATGTTTTCAACGGACCCGTTCGGATTCGCCGCAGGAGTGACTTCGCCCTTGGCGTCGAGATACCGGAGCACCACCTGCTGGTGCTCATTTAAGTCACGCAAAACATCAGGCTCGGCGAAGAAGCAGCCTTCTCCATGCGCAACGGGCAGGCGAAGGAGCGTGCCCTTGGAAATTCCAAGGGTGAAGGGCGAATCGTCCACTTCGACGCGGGTTGTTACCATATCGCACACGAAACGCAGTGAACGATTGCGGACCAGAGCGCCCGGTAAAAGGCCCGCTTCGCAGAGGATCTGAAATCCGTTGCAAACGCCCATCACCAACTTGCCCGTGGCGGCCTCAGCCAGGACCGCCTTCATCACCGGCGAGAAGCGCGCGATCGCGCCGCAACGCAGATAATCGCCGTAAGCGAATCCACCGGGCAGCACGATTGCATCATAACCCGCAAGCGAGCTCTCTTTGTGCCAGACAAACTCCGCGCGCACTCCTTCGATGCCGTTCAACGCGGCCGTGCAATCCTGGTCGCAATTCGAGCCGGGAAACTGGACAACGGCAAACTTCACGCCCCCTGCGCCTCCGCGTTTCTTAGTTCGTAGTCTTCGATCACGGGATTGGACAGAAGGTCGCGGCAAAGCTGATGGAGTCGTGGCTCGAACTCCGCTTCGTCGCCCTCCACCTCGATCTCGAGATATTTGCCGATGCGGACGCTCCGCACTTCCGGCATACCGAGGTGCTGCATCGCTTCCTGGACCGCGGCGCCTTGTGGATCGAGCACCGCAGCTTTCGGTCGAACAACGACGTGAAACTTCATCAGCTGAATATCCGCAGACATTTTGCGATGCCAAGTGCGTGTCGCGCGCTCGTGTCAAACGCCTGCCGCCGACGGCCCGGTGCCTGTGAAAAGCACCGCTACAGGCGCTCGTCGGCCACTTCGCGCTTCACATCTTTGGGCGCTTTGTCCTCGCGCAACCCGAGGAACACCGGCTGGCGCAGCTTCCCATCCCGTGTCCACTCGGCGAACTTCACCTGCCCCACGAACACGGGATTGATCCAGTGACAGCGGCGCATCATCGCGGGCGTAATGCCTTGCACCCACGCGCCAGCCTGCCTTGACGGAAGGTCGGCGAACGGGCAGTCGTTGCGCCGTTCGTTCTCAAATCTCTCGTGCAGTGACGCGAGCAACTTCCCGTCGAATCCCGTTCCCACCTTGCCCCCGAAAAGGAGACGACCCTCCTCGTAGAAGCCAACGAGCAACGCGCCGAAATACTTCCGCGATCCCGCCGGAGGAGTGTAGCCGCCGATGACGAATTCCTGCTCGTTCAACACCTTCAGCTTGATCCACGCGCCGCTCCGCCGGTCAGGCTCGTAAACGGATTTCCGCAGCTTGCCAATGATGCCCTCAAGTCCCCTCCGCTTCACTTCGCTCAGCAGTTTGAACGGATCGTCGCCGATCTCACCTGAGTAACGAATCGGCTCCGCCGCACGGTCACATAACTGCTGTAGCATTCGCCTCCGCGTCTCCAACGGCTCATTCAGAAGCAGGTGCCCTTCCACCTGAAGCAGATCGAAAACGTAAAAGTACATCGGATGTTCCCTGCCACCCGGCAGATCCCGCCCCTGAAGAAGCTGGAACGATGAACGGCCTTCCTTGTCCAGCGCGACCACTTCGCCATCCACGACGCAATCTTTCGCGGACAATGCTCGCATCGCATCCGCCACTTCGGGGAATCTCGCCGCGAGTTCATTCCCGTTGCGCGAAGTCAGGCTGACGTTCGCGCCGTCTTTTACAGCGACGAGGCGGATGCCATCGAACTTCAGCTCATAAAACCACTGATCGCCGGCCGGTGGTTCGGCGAGCAGCTTCGGCTTCATCGGAACAATGAACCGCGGCTTACCTTTCGGCGACTTCTCGAGTCCCGAGCCAAAGTCGATTCTGCCCGGCGGCGGGCTCTTCTTGCTCTTGGCTATGGGTCGCACGCGCGCGGCCGTTTGCTTTTTAGCTTCGTCGCGATTCGAGTGCCATTCTGCGTCACGCGCGTTGGCGATTTGTTTCATCGTGCGGCCTGTGGAGACGGATTGATCGTCGAGTTTCTTCGGCATCTGCGGGAGCGCTTCGCCCGTCTTGAGAAGGAGCCACTGCGGCTTGCCCGCTTCCATCCGCGTGCGCACGAGGGTCCACTCCCCCTTCGCTTTCTCGCCTTGGAGCACGAGATGCAGCTTGCCTTCGCGCAAGGATTTCAGCGGGTCTTCCCCGTAAACGAAGTAGCAGCCGCGATCCCACAGCATCACGGACCCTCCCCCGTATTGTCCCTGCGGAATCACGCCTTCAAACGTGGCGTATTCGACCGGATGATCTTCCACTTCGACCGCAAGATGTTTTTCGCCCTTCCCCCACGGCAGCCCTTTTGGCACTGCC
>MWVX01000502.1_pt1 | contig 12344 bp, 9 predicted proteins | sample 1047311 | NCBI WGS metagenome assembly MWVX01 (sample SAMN06349984, study PRJNA376086) | soil metagenome | isolation source: MtG-4 sample Antarctic (ecotone) soil | place: Antarctica | collected 2015-01-13
TGCTTCGGTTATCCGCTGGTGACCGTGACCAATATTCACATTCATCAACCCTGATGAAAAATCAATATAACGTTTATCATTATAGTCGTACAAGTAAACACCTTCCGCATATTTTACAGCGATCGGGTTTATTCCTTTTTGTTTGCTCCAGGAGAAAAGGGTGTAGTCAAGATTGTTTTGAATAATTTCTGCTGCTTCGGTTCCAATGTCTATCAGAATAGTTTTTGTTTGCATTTGTATTTTTTTGAACACGGATGACACGGGTTAAACGGATGAAAATGGATTGTTCTGCTTCGCAGAAATGGATTTCAATTATTTCAACATGGGCTTTTTGTCATTATCAAATATTTTTCTTTTTACCTGCGGCTTCTTACCAAAGTTTAACAACAATCCTACTTCAAGATTAGTTGCTTTAAGATAGTTTACTAATTGATGTTCATTCTCTTCAGCAAGGCATTCATTGGCTTTTAATTCTACAGCGACAACTTCTTCAACAATCAGGTCTGAATTGTAATCCCCAACAATATTTCCATAATAATAAACTAATGTTCTTTTTTGTCTTTCCACTTTATATCCCATAGCTGTCAATTCTATAAACATTGCATTCTCATATACCCTTTCTAAAAATCCATAACCAAGCGTATTATATACTTTATAAAATGCCTGGATAATCCTTTCTGTAATTCCTTCGTATTTCATTTTTTACTTTCATATTTCTATCAGTCCAAATCCATCCAATCTGTGTCATCTGTGTGCTACGACATCCAGTTGACACCTGCCTCCGGGTTCCATTTGATAGTTGATTTTTTCAACTTGGTCCAAAACTCTATTGAGCTTTTTCCGGTAATATCTCCTACACCGAATTTGCTTTCGTTCCATCCACCAAATGAAAAAGGTTCCCTTGGTACAGGTACTCCTACGTTAACGCCGATCATACCTGCGCTGGCCCTGTCAATTATATAACGTGCCACGCCGCCATTTTGTGTAAATACCGAAGCTGCATTCCCATACGGATTTGCATTTTCAATGGCGAGTGCCTCATCAACCGTATTGGCACGGGTGATGCTGATAACAGGCCCAAACACCTCTTCCTTTGCAATGTTCATATCAGGTTTTACATGATCTATAACTGTAGGTCCCACATAGGTTCCCCCTTCTTTTCCATTAACGGTTACGCCTCTTCCATCTAACAAAATTTTAGCGCCTTGTTCTTCTGCCTCTGTAATATATTTTTCAATCCTTTGCTGTGATTCTTTATTAATAACAGGGCCTAAATTTTGACCCGGAATGATTTTTTTTGCTTCTTCCACAATTTTTTTAATGATATGATCCACTTCACCAACCGCCACCATTGCGGAAGCAGCCATACAGCGCTGACCTGCACAACCGCTCATACTCGCTGAAACATTTTGTGCCGTCATGCCTGGAATAGCATCGGGCATAACCATCAAATGATTTTTGGCGCCACCTAAGGCCAGGCACCTTTTAAAATTTTGCGTAGATCGCAGGTAAACAATTTTGGCTACTTTGGTTGAGCCAACAAATGAAACTGCCTCAATCCCGGGATGATCACAAATAGCTTCAACCATTTCCACATCGCCATGCACTACATTAAAAACTCCATCGGGTAAGCCGGCTTCTTTCAATAATTCAGCTATTCTGCCTGCACTTAGCGGAACTTTTTCGCTCGGCTTTAATATCATGCAATTGCCTAAGGCTATTGCATTGGGGATGGTCCAGTTTGGAACCATGCTCGGAAAATTAAAAGGCACAATGGAAGCAACCACTCCAAGCGGAACATGTTCCGTTCTACATTCAACACCTTTGCTTACTTCTAAAATTTCGCCGGTTATTAATTGTGGTAAAGAACAGGCAAACTCCGTCAGTTCAATACATTTTTCAATTTCCGCAGTGGCCTCACCCATTGTCTTTCCATTTTCTTCATGTACTAACTGAGCCAGCGATTCTAAATTTTTTTCCAGTAAAAATTTATATTTATAAAACACCTGCACCCTTTCTTTTATAGGTGTTTTCGACCAGGAAGCGAATGCCTTATTAGCAGCAGCCACGGCTGCATCTAAATCTTGTTTTGAAGACATTGGCACTTTAGACAACTCTCTGCCATCAACTGGTGAAACAACATTTAAAAGCCGTGCATTGTCTGATGCAAGAAAATTACCGTCTATGAAATTATGTATTGCTGGATATAGCATATAACCCGTTTATTAGATGAAAACAATTTAGTTCTTTTTGGAGAAAGCAAAAAGGCTTTAATTAAATTTCAAATCGAAAATACATTTGAAAAACTTAGAAGGCTAATGCCCCCCTTTAGGGGATAGGGGCTAATTAACAACTTCATAGGCAATAGTAGTTACCGTTTTATTTCTTAATTCAACAGGGCCAACTCTAATACAATTGAAAGATTCTTTAATACTCTCATAAGAGCTTTCAGAAATTAAAATTTGTCCTGCTTTTGCAACCGCCTGCAAGCGTTGTGCCGTGTTAACTACATCACCAATAACCGTATAATCCAACCTTCGTAAACTGGCAGACCCTATATTTCCAGAGATCACTTGCCCGCAATTTATCCCTATCGATACTTTTTGTAAAAAAGAAATATTCCCCATTTGATCTGGCATTTCCTCAATCTGCCGCCGTACAGCTAATGATGCCTCCACTGCTTTATCTAAATGATATTCCCCTTTGAATACGGCCATAATAGCATCACCAATAAATTTATCGACATTACCGCCCTGCGCAATAATTTCTTTTACCATTACATCAAAATATTTATTGAGCAGCTTCACCACTTTATCAGCGGGTTCTTTTTCGGTAATGGATGTAAAGCCACAGATATCAATAAACACAATAGTGGCTTCTACTGTCTCATTGGCCATTAAGGTCGTTTCAAATTCCTGCTTGTTCATAAAATTTAAAACAGTTTCGTCAACGTACATCCGCAGGATATTATTTTCTTTAATAGCCTGTAATGTCTGTTTAAGCTGGGTAACATGCAGAATAGTTTTTTCTATTGTTAACTCTAAATCCTGAAAATTTACGGGCTTGGTTATAAAATCGAAAGCGCCGCGGTTCATAGCAATGCGTATATTATCCATATCGCCATACGCTGATACCATTACGGCTTTAACAAGCGGATTGGTTTCTGTTAGCTTGGTTAAAAGACTTAGTCCGTCCAGTTCAGGCATATTAATATCACTAAGCACAATAACGATGTCGGGATGCTGCTTTAATTTATCCAATGCATCGTTTCCATTTAGTGCAAAAACAAATTCGTATTTATGTTCGCGTATTTGCTTACGAAATTTTTGTTTGATCAGCATCTCCAGGTCCACTTCATCATCAGCTACTAAAATTTTTGCCATTACTTTACTGTTTTGAGTTTTTCTTTCAACACATTAAAATCAAGCGGCTTGGTTAAAAAATCATCAGCCCCACAATCCATGCACTGCTGATAATTCTCGTCATCACCGTATGCTGTGATCATCATGACAACAGGAGGCGGAGGTGCGAACTCTTTCTTAATATGTCTTAAAAGCTCCAACCCACTCATACCAGGCATATTAATATCCGAGAGGATCAGCACTGCCTCATGTACATGTCCTTTAAGATAATTCAACGCTTCCTCGCCCGAAAACGCAAAAACGAAATCCATTTCCTGCTTGCGTATTTCTTTTCTAAAACGTTGTTCAAACAGTGTTTGCATATCCCTTTCGTCGTCAACCACTAAAACCTTCATTTTATTTTAAATTTAATTGTACTCTCAATCATTGTCCAAATTTATGCAGGTAAAAGAATATTAAACTCTGCAAATTCTGTTTCTTTTGTTTTAACCTGCAATTGCCCTCCATGTATTTTAGTAACAATATCGTAACTGATGGATAAACCCAGGCCGGTACCCTGGCCTGTTGGTTTGGTACTGAAAAAAGGTTGAAATAGTTTATCTAAAACTTCCTGCTTCATACCCATGCCATTATCTCTTATTTTAATCTCTACGCCGTTTGCCCTGCCCCCATCCCCTGAAGGGGAGTTGAGTCTTTTGGTTGTTACACTCACTACTGGTTCGTATTCAATACCCCCCTTTAGGGGATGGGGGCCTTTCTTTTTTTCAGTTACAGAATAAAAAGCATTGGTAAACAAATTTAAGAAGACCCTCCCCATGTCTTGCGGAACAATATATACTTTTTCAAGGTTTGGATCGAAGTGTGTTTGCATAGTAGCATTAAAAGATTTGTCTTTTGCCCTTAAGCCATGATAACTTAATTGCATATACTCCTCTGCCAATAAATTGATATCTGTTAGTTCTTTTTCTCCTGTGCTTTTACGTGCATGCAACAACATACCTTTTACAATTGCATCTGCCCGCCTGCCATGGTAATTAATTTTTTGTTGGTTATTCTTCAGGTCTTTTATAAAATTTAAAAGACCGTTTTTTTCTGCTGCTGACATAGAAAGATTATTAATTTCCTGCTGCAATTCATCAGAGAGTTCAATGCTTACTTCTGAAAAGTTATTGACAAAATTCAAAGGGTTTTGTATTTCGTGTGCAATACCAGCTGTAAGCTCTCCAAGAGAAGCCATTTTTTCCCTGTGTACCAATTGGGCTTGTGTAGATTTCAAATCGCTAAGCGCATGTTGCAGTTCTTCTTTCTGTTTTAATATTTCAGCCGTGCGCTCTAACACAACAGCCTCCAGTTCGGCTTTTCGCTCTGTCATTATCCGGTACTGCTCTTCTTCTTCCTCTCTTTTTTTCCGTTCCTCCGCCAGGGCTTTGTTTTGTTTTCTTGAACGAATTAATAGTGCTATCATCCAGGTAATAGCTACCGGATAAGCAAAATCCATATACCTTTCTATATCCCTGAGAAATTCATTTCTTGAGGCTTCCAATATATCACCTAAAAAAGATATAATTACCAGGGGTAAAAAAGCATACATAGTTAAGCGTACAGAAATAAAAGCATGTTTTTGAAAAGTAATTATGATAATGATTAATAAAACCAAATGCCATAACCATTTTGTAATATATTCTATTGGTAAAACAATCTCCAATAATGCTAACACCCCAATAGCGTACATAGCAATGGTGAGATGCTTATCCCACCGGGCATCAGGAGAGAAAGTCCTTAAGGTTTTGCGAAGCTGAAAGATTAAAAAGAAAGCAATAAAAGTTTCTAAAAACATATGACCGTTGTAGATATTATTTTATTGTTGTCCGACTAAACTAATCCCACACCAGGTTAAATCGCCTCACCCCAAAGACACCTGACAAGTGTTACAGAAATCATTTACTTTTTTTGTCGGACAATAGTGATATTATTTATTACTGTCCGGTTAAGTTAATCAAACCTTTTAGCGGCTTAATCGCCTCACCCCAACCCCTCTCCTTGCGGAGAGGGGCTCAAATCTAGCCCAGGTGTGTGTTGCAAGAAATCCTCATTTTTTAGTCGGTAAACAATGATATTATTTATTAAACACAGATCATCAAATATCCCTATTCCATTATTTAAATTACAGGTAATTCTATGATAAACTCTGCAAATTCTCCTTCTTTAGTTTCTACTCTTAATTCTCCTCCATGCGATTTAATAATTTCATAGCTAAGTGACAGGCCAAGGCCTGTTCCTTCTCCTGTAGGCTTGGTACTGAAGAAAGGCTGATAAATTTTATCTATCAATTTTTGAGGGATTCCCATACCGTTATCGCGAAGCTTAATTTCTATGCCCCCATCTCCGCCCGCTGGCGGAGAGCTGAGTCTGGTTGTTACAGTCACTACTGGTTCGTATTCTATACCCCCCTTTAGGGGATGGGGGCTTTTCTTTTTTTCGGTTACAGCATAAAAAGCATTGGTAAATAAATTCAACAATACTCTCCCTATATCCTGGGGAATAATATTTATTTTCCCGATGCGTTGATCAAAATCGGTTTGTGTAGAAACATTGAAGAATTTATCTTTTGCCCGAAAGCCGTGATAACTCAACCGCAAATACTCATCTGCTAATTTGTTTATATCCGTGGGCTCTTTTTGACCTGTACTGCTGCGGGAATGTTGCAACATCCCTTTTACAATGGCATCGGCTCTCTTGCCGTGATGGTTAATCTTTTGTTCATTCTCTGCAATATCATCTGCTATTGCAATGCCTTCTTCGCTATTGCCAGCTTTCAATTCCTGTTTCATTTCTTCTATTAACTCCGTATTTACATCCGAAAAATTATTGATGAAGTTTAACGGATTTTGTATTTCATGTGCAATGCCGGCGGTAAGTTCTCCAAGTGAGGCCATTTTTTCGGATTGGATCAACTGAGTTTGAGTGGCTTTGAGTTTTGTTAAAGTACTTTGTATTTCTTCTTTTTGGTGTTGAAGCAGAGAGTTTGCTTTTTGTTTATTGCGATATGCGATAAATGCCCCGATTGCCGATAAAAAAGCCAATCCAAATACAATGATCAATGTTAGCTGCCTGGCTTGAGTAATTCCATCTTTATTCTTTTGTTCGATGCGCTGCGCCTCTTGTTTTTTACCAAATTCATAATTCATATTTAGTTCAGTTGCCTTACGTATGTTATCCCTGCTGCGTACTGAATCCGTAATTTCTGATGATGTTTTATAAAATGATAATGCTTTGTTGAAGTTGCCCGTTTTTTCATAGCATAACGATAAGGTATTATAGGTAGTGCCACTGGCTTCATTATAAAGATCAGTTTCTTCTAACACGGCAACGCTTTTTTCAAGGAATGGAATAGCTTCTTTATATTTTTCCTGCTGTTTTAATATTGAACCCAAAGCGGAATTAGCCTGGTATATATTAAAAGTCTGACCTGATGAATCTGCAATAGTTATTGCCTGTTTTGCTAATAATTCGGCATCTGCAAATTTTTTCATATCACCCAGGGATTCTGCAGCTTTTGATAAACTGGCAGCCTGAATTCCATTGTCACCCATCTCTTTGCCCAGCCGGGCTGCTTTTATGGCAAATTCGTAAGCTTTTTCAATTTCCCTTTTTTTACTGTATAAACTAGCGAGGTTAGAATAGGCATACAGTTCAACATTTTTAATGTTATCGCTTTTAGCAAGTCTAATAGATTCAAGCAAAAATTGTTGAGCTCTTATGGTATCTCCCATACTAGTATACGTGAGCCCCATATTGAGGCTGGTGTATGCCTGGCCTGAAATATCATTCTTACCCTTTGCAAGGTCTAATGCTTTTTGCTGGTATTGCAATGCCTTTAAAAAATTAGATTGCATCTGGTGGCCTATCGCAATATTACCATAATATGTATTCAAATTATCCTTGAAATTGTTTCGTTCTGCAATGGCAATAGCTTTTTCTAAATATTGAATTGAAGTATCATACTTGCTTTGCATGCCATACATCATACCATACGCAGAATAGGTATTGCAAAGCCCCAAGGAGTCTTTTAAGGATTGATAAATATTTTTTGAAATAATAAGATTTTCTTCCGCTAAAGCAAATGTTCCTTTCATGCAATAATTCATAGCCAGGCGTAATCTCGCCGTTGCTTCGCCATAATTATAATTAATTGATTTCGCTTCTGCAATTGTCTTTTTACTTAGGTCTATGGCAGAGTCAATATTAATCCGGGCAATAATGACGATTTTTTTATTCACCAGATTAATCTTTGCGGTATCAGTAGTGGCTTTACTTATAAGTTTGTCTAAACTATCCAATTTGGCGTTTTGTGTAAGAGCCGTTGCTCCGAAAATGAAAATAAATAAAGCAGTTATAAAAAATTTCATGCTTAAATTATAATAATTTCTATTTAGATATCGTCCTTCAAGTTAAATTGAATAATGAACTCTGCAAAGTCTCCTTCTTTTGTTTCCACTTTTAATTCGTTGCCATGCGCTTTGATTACATCACACTTCGTCTGAACTATGATTTATGAGATTTACCGGATTAACCTGATTTTATTTCAATGGCAACTCAACAACAAACGCTGCTCCCTCTACTTCTTTATTTTCTACTTTTATTTCCCCGCCATGCGCTTTTATAATATCATAACTCATAGACAAACCCAATCCTGTCCCTTGTCCGGTTGGTTTTGTAGTGAAGAATGGTTGAAATATTTTATCCAGTACTTTTTGAGGAATGCCAACTCCATTATCTCGAACCCTAATTTCAATGCCTCCATCCCCTGAAGGGGAGTGAAGCTTTTTTGTACTTACAGAAACTGTTGGTTCATAATCTTCACCATGTTGTTTCTTTTTTTCAGTTACAGCATAAAAAGCATTGGTGAATAAATTCAGAAATACTCTTCCAATATCTTGGGGAATGATATTTATTTTTTCAAGACTTTCATCAAAGTCAGTCTGTATAGTTGCATTAAAAAATTGGTCTTTTGCCCTCATTCCATGATAGCTCAACCGCAAATATTCCTCTGATAATGCATTAATATCAGTTGGCTCTTTTATCCCTACGTTACTACGGCTATGTTGCAACATTTTTTTTATGATATCATCTGCCCGCTGACCATGGTGTGTAATTTTTTGAAGCGATTCTACCAAATTGTATATAATTTTTTCAGCGTCTTCTTTATCTATTTGTGATAATTTATGTAAAGTTGTTTCCCGTAATTCATCCAGCAATTCAACACTTACTTCTGAAAAATTATTTACAAAATTCAATGGATTTTCTATTTCATGAGCAATGCCTGCAGTAAGTTCACCAAGGGAAGCCATTTTTTCTGAATGAATAAGTTGTGTCTGGGTTGATTTCAATTCAATTAAGGCATCATTCAATGCTTTATTTGCATCGGACAATGATAAGTTGGTTTCATTAAGTTGTTGCCTCGCTTTTGAAAGGTCATCTATCATTTTGTTAAATGCAATGCCAAGTTCTCCTATCTCATCATTGGTTGATGTTGTCAACCTGTAAGAATAATTACCTTCACCTACAAGTACCGCAGCATTTCTCAAAGCTTTTACCGGTAATGAAATGCTCCGCGCTAACCAGAAGGCAATCAATAAACCCACAACAAATACCCCACCGCTTACAGTTAATGAAGTCATTCTTATTTTTCCTTTACTTTCTTTTATCGCTTTAGTAGTAAAGGCAAGTAACACTTCTCCTGTCATTATAGAAGTTGAAAAAGCAGACCTTTTTACAATGATAGAATCTGCTGATGTAATGTTTGCATTCGGATGCTCATTTTCCGGAAAGGTTTTAAAAACCGCATGCTTTATTGCGTATTTTGTCCGGTCATTATTCCAACCAGTATCGTATTGAATTAAGCTCACAAACTTTAATCGCGGATCATCTTTTACAAACTCCATGGCGGTTTGCACCCCCTCAAAATTCTGTTCAGTAATTGCAATTTTTACACCTAATGCCACTGTATTTGCAAGATTCTGAACTTCATTATTATAATTTTTTATCAACAGCTTGCCCTGCTGTGCAGGGAAATAAAAAAGTGTAAAGAACCCGAACATCATTACAATAGTGATAACCGTTAGGAAAATTTTTGTTCTAAGGGATATGACCATTGTGCAAAAATACCTTTAGAGAATTGAAACAGGTTATTGTTCTAAAGTATACGGCTCTTCCCGTCAATAATAATGGTTCTTAGGTTATTGTTATGTGCCAGTTGATCAATGACGCCAATTGCACCGGGATTTTGAGAAACGAAATTTACCACTTCTGCCGCTGTATTAAAAAATGCAGGCGCCGGCGCCTTACCCTGAAAAACAAGGGCAAGCCAGAATTTATTTAATTCATCGGCACTCATATCATAAATCTTTTGTGAGGTTATTTTACCGGTGGCAGTATTAGTTTTCATTAGTGCTATTACAATCTTGCTGCCATTTCTCCATCTCTGTTTTTCACCCATTAATATTGATCTTAGTTCTGAATACTTTAAAATTGCCGGGGCCCCCTGTGGATTGCTAATTACAGTAAGTGCACCTTCCTGCGATTTTGCAAGCGATACCATTGATAAAAAGATTAACACAAGGAAAATCTTAAGTGCCATATAATTATTCCGTGCTTTCATTGTTTTCCTATACATTTTTAAAAAATCAAAAACCTATAGCAAACTGGGCAATTAGTTTATTGCCATCACCTGTTAATTCTGAATGAGTATACTGGTACTCTAATTTGATAACAGCTATATAATTTAGCTGGTAACGCATACCTGCAACCAAAGCCGTCATATTCTCCTTATCGTAATAGAGTTCACCTTTTTGATAATAAATATTATCAAGACGTAAATAAGGAACCCATTTTTCTGTGATCTTATACCCGGTATAAATGTAAGGAGCAAGCGTTTTCTTACTTCCGGTCGAATCTGTACTATTGATACCGAGTGTGCCTTCTGAAAGAACTTCAAACCTTTTACCAAAATATGCAACTGAGGCTGTAAGCAAATGTTGATTTACTTTCCGGCTTATAATACGGTTATGTATTTTGGAACCCTTTGAAATGACATCAACATAGTAAGATGCTCCTAACCGTAATCTTTCTGCCGGCTTTATATGAATGGCAGCGGTCAATGACTTGCTGCTATTGTTATCAATAATTTCTTCTGAGCCCAGGCCGTTCCCAACCATTAAATCATACCCAAACTTCAAATTACCGAGATCATGACCTTGTACGCTTATGCCCGTTGTATGCAATGGAATAATATTTTCAGAAAATAATAACGGTCTTTCAATTGTTGGAAAAAATACCCTCCCGTGGTGGTAGGTGTCATTCCAATAATTTATAGGCGTATGATGTTTACCTATAAGCAGGTTGTGGTTGTCTTTTATGTTGTATTTGATCACTATACGTTCTACACTTATTGAAAAAGCTGTAGCAGATGATGGAGTATACCGGAATACTGTTTCACCAAGAAAACTTATCCTATCACTGATTTCAGAAGTTATAAACAAGTCCTGCTCCCCAAATGCAAAAGAAAGTTTACTCTTTTCATAAGTAACAAGTCCATCAATAAATCCTTTTATGTGGGTATTTTGACTAAATGCCGGAAAAGAAAAAAACGATAGGATAATGTTAGAAAGAACAAAAAAAATATGTTTTATCATTTTTGCCATAAGCTAAATCGCATTTAAATTTAATCAATATTATTTTATACAGTTTTCAAATCTGTCTTTCTCTTCTGTTTTATTAATATTTAAATTGAATATAAATGTTCTCATAAAAGCGCAGGAATATATTCTGGAGAGATTTGTACTGTTGATAAAATGCTATAATAAAGGAATTAAGCGGTTGGTAATTGAATGATAAATTCAGCAAACTCGCCTTCTTTAGTTTCTACTTTTAATTCGCCTTTATATCCTTTTGTAATTATATCATAACTCAGTGATAAACCTAAACCGGTACCATGACCCGCTGGTTTTGTGGTAAAAAATGGTTGGTATATCTTATCCAAAACATCTTCCGGAATTCCCACTCCATTATCTTTTACATTGATCTCTATGCCCTTACCCTTGCCCCCATCTCCGCCAGCTGGCGGAGAGTTTAGCTTTTTTGTACTGACGGAGATTTTTGGTTCGTAAGTACCATCCAGGTTTTCTGTCTTTTCATTTACAGAGTAAAAAGCATTGTTGTAAAGATTAAGTAAGACCCTACCTAAATCCTGTGGAATAATTTCAATCTTCTCAATAGTTGGATCAAGTTGGGTTTCTAATAGAGCGGTAAAATTTTTGTTTTTTAAAAGCATGCCCTCATAACTTACATCCAGGTACTCTTTCACCAATTCGTTAATATCCGTAAGCTCCCTTTCGCCTGTAGAGGCGCGGCTGTGCTCAAGCATACTGGTAACTATAGCCCCGGCACGATTGCCATGGTGACTGATCTTTTGCAGATTTTGTGCAATATCTTCAGCTAATCCCTGCATGTTTTGCATATCGGGCGTTGGTTTATTTATTTCTTCTTTTAATTCATTGAACAATTCAACACTTAATTCCGAAAAATTAGTAACGAAGTTCAAAGGATTTTTTATTTCATGTGCAATGCCTGCGGTAAGTTCACCAAGAGAGGCCATTTTTTCCGACTGAATAAGCTGGGCCTGGGTTGATTTCAATTCATTAAGTGAATGCTGCAATTGCGATGTACGTTTGGCAACTTTTTTTTCCAGGGTTTGTGCATGATCTGTCAAATCATCCTGTGACTTTTTCAGGCTTTGTGTCATCTGGTTAAAATTTTGGGTAAGCAACCCGATTTCATCACGCAAGCCAACAGGGACCTGCGTTTCCAGCTTTCCCTCATTTACCTGTTCAACTCCTTTAAGCAAACGACGTAACGGTGTGGTTAAACTGATCTTTAGCATTAGCGGCATAAATACAACAATGATGATAGCTACTATCCCTA
>MWVX01000503.1_pt1 | contig 12327 bp, 8 predicted proteins | sample 1047311 | NCBI WGS metagenome assembly MWVX01 (sample SAMN06349984, study PRJNA376086) | soil metagenome | isolation source: MtG-4 sample Antarctic (ecotone) soil | place: Antarctica | collected 2015-01-13
GTACTGGGGTTGCACAATAGCAGTAAATATAAAAAGAAGAAAATTGTTTTAAGTCTCAGTAAAAATTTGCTCACCCTCAATATTACAGCAAAGAATTCTACTGCTATACTACACTAATATTTTTAACGCTGATTTTGCTTTTAGTGATCCCATAATGGCTTGGTAACACAACTATTATCTATTTGGACGTAAACACGATATTTTTAATAGAACCTGTAGCGGGCAAGGCTTTTGCACATTGAAAACCGCCTTTACGATGCAGAATAATTGAATAAGTTGAAATTCCCTTAGCAGACATTGTTCATAAAAAATACAGAAAGAGTAAACATAAATGAACAATTTTCTTTCCGGAAATATTAATTATTGTTCCATAATGATCTTTTCAATTATTAATGGATAATACTGATGCTCCAATAAATGAATTTTTTCGGCTAAGATATCAGGTGTATCATCATCTTCAATTTTGCATTTCGCCTGAAAAATTATTTCTCCGTGATCGTACAACTCATCAACATAATGAATACTTACTCCGCTTTCTTTTTCTTTTGAATTAATAACGGCTTCATGAACTTTACTTCCATACATTCCTTTTCCACCAAATTTTGGAAGAAGCGCAGGATGAATATTGATAATTTTATCTGGGTAAGATTGAATTAGACTCGATGGTATTTTCCATAGAAAGCCCGCAAGCACTATAAGATCAATTTTATATTTTTTTAATTCTGATAAATAACCATCTTCATAAAATTTCTTTCCTTCAATTATTAATGAAGAGATTTTTTCTCTTTCAGCAATTTTTAAAACACCTGCATTTGCATTGTTAGAAACGATCAATACGACTTTCGTCCTCCTGCCCTTTTGTAGAGAAGTTAGGGGTGAGGTAAAATACTCAATAATTTTCTGTGCATTACTTCCTGTTCCGGAAGCAAAAATAGCAATGCAATTATTTTTCTGTTGTCCAGTTGAATCGTGTTCGCTCATTTTTTCTGCTTTTTGCAATTATAAAGAGTAATTAAATAACGGCTAAAAAAATATCACTGATGAAGGTTATTAATAATGTAATAAACAGGGTTATATTATAATGACAAAGAGTATTCGAAAACTTATCCATGTGGCTGAAACTCACGACTGATAAGGGAAAAAAATTTTTTAAAATGTTAACACTTTGTCAACATCCTGACTTATTTTTGCACGCAGCAAAGGAAATTTTTACATCTTTGACCAAGACGTTTTAGCGCATGAACCATTACAGAAGATTTATTTGTAAAGCTACCGCAGCGATTTTTTTTCTTTCTCTTTTTAGTTCTCATAGTTATTTATTTGCTCAGGATGGTCAGGCAATATTTAAAACATATTGTGCCAGTTGCCATAAACCTGACGTGGATTTCACCGGTCCGGCTCTAAAAGGTTCCAGGGACAGAGAAGCCGCAGCCGGGTTACCTAAAGACTGGGTTTATAAGTGGGTTCATAATACCACATCCATGATAAATACTGACCCTTATGCAATGCAATTGTTTGCAAAGTATAATTCAGTAATGACTGCTTTTCCTGATTTAAAAAATGAAGAAATTGATGCAGTGCTTGATTGGGCAGATAAATATGAAAAACCTGCAGCTGTGGCAGGAAGTAATACTACCGGCAAACCTTCCGGCGAAGATGATAATTCACTTTTGTATGGTGTATTAACATTGATACTCGCAGTTATAGCCCTTATCCTGTTACAGGTAAACAGTAATCTTAAAAAACTTAGTGATGAAAAACAGGGAATAAGAACTCCCAACCCTGTTCCCTTTTATCGTAATAAAGCATATTTATTATTAGGGATTATTGTCCTTTTTTTAATAGGCGGGTATTTTACAATAGATGCCGCAATTGGTTTGGGTAGAATGAAAGGATATCAGCCGGAACAGCCAATTTTTTATTCTCATAAAGTACATGCAGGTACAAACCAGATAAGTTGTTTGTATTGCCATGGGGGTGCGCAGGATAGTAAGCATGCAAATATCCCTTCGGTAAATGTTTGTATGAATTGCCATATGGCTATAAAAGAATATAGCGGAGAAGCAATCACCCGGGAAGATGGCTCATCAGTAAATGGTACTGCTGAAATTCAAAAGCTTTATGAATATGCCGGATGGAATCCTGATCTGAAAAAATATGATAAACCGGGAAAGCCAATTGAATGGGTAAGAATTCATAATTTGCCTGACCATGTTTATTTTAATCACTCACAACATGTTAAGGTTGGTCAGCAGAAATGCCAAAGTTGTCATGGTAATATACAGGATATGCCTGAAGTAGCGCAGTTTGCTGAACTGAGTATGGGTTGGTGTATCAATTGTCATAGAGAAACCAAAGTTCAGTTTAATGATGATAAAGGGAATGGAAATAAATTTTATAGCATTTATGAAAAATTTCATGATGATATAAAAAATAAAAAATATGATAGTGTTACGGTTGAGCGCATTGGAGGAACTGAGTGTCAGAAGTGCCACTATTAAATTCGCAGATTATCAAATATGCTGATGTGCAAATTTGACGAACAGAAATTTTAAGCAGTTTCGAAATAAGATAATTAGCTAATTAGCACATTTGCATATTAGCACATTTTCAACATTATGGAAAATAAGTACTGGCAAAGTTTTGGAGAGCTGAACAGATCAGATGAATTTAAAAAGTCATTGGAGAATGAGTTTAATGAAGAGTTGCTTCCATTAGAAGATGTTAGTGAAATACTTGATGCTAAAACACCCCGCAGGGATTTCTTAAAATATATTGGATTTAGTACAGCCGCAGCCGCATTGGCTGCAAGTTGCGAAGTGCCGGTGCGTAAATCTGTTCCTTTCTTAAATAAAAAGGATGATATTATCCCCGGCATTTCAAATTATTATGCTTCTACTTATGTAAGCGACGGCGATGTAATTCCAGTTGTAGTTAATCAAAGAGAAGGCAGGCCAATAAAGATTGAAGGAAATACACTTTCTCCTTTAACAAATGGTGGAACATCTGCACAGGCGCAGGCTTCGGTTTTAGACCTGTATGATACTTCACGTCTTCGTTATCCAATGGCAAAAGGTAAGGAAGCAACATTTGAGGTAATAGATAAAATGATAGCTGATGACTTAACTGCAAATGCAGGCAAGCCATTGGTGCTACTTACTTCTTCTCTAACATCTCCTACAACAAAGCAAATAATCACAGATTTTTTAGCAAAATATCCCGGCAGTAAGCATGTACAGTATGATGCGGTTTCTTACAGCGGAATGATTGAAGCAAATCAATCTTCTTACGGGAAAAAAGCAATTCCCTCTTATCATTTTGAAAATGCAAAGGTTATTGTAAGTCTTGGAGCAGATTTTTTAGGAACATGGTTAAGCCCTGTTGTTTTCTCAAAACAATATGCTGAAAACAGGAAAATTAATGAAGAGAAGCCGGAGATGAGCAGGCACTTTCATTTTGAAAGTTATATGAGCTTAACCGGGGCTAACGCTGATGAAAGATATATTCACAAACCATCTGAAACAGGTGCAGTGGCATTAGCATTATTATCTGCTGTTGGCGGCAGCGTTACTTCAAATTTACAAGGCACTGCTGCAGAAGGTGTAAAAAAAGCCGCACAGGAATTACTGGCAAATAAAGGAGCAGCATTGGTTGTTTGCGGTAGCAATGACCCCAATGTTCAAATAATTGTAAATGCAATTAACGAAGCAATTGGTGCAGGTGGCAAAACTATTGACTGGTCTTCCACTGTAAATTATCGCCAGGGTGTAGATGCAGATATGACTGCTCTTGTTAATGACTTAAATGCTGGTAGCGTTGGGGCGTTATTAATTTACGGACCAAACCCTGCATACAATTATTTTGCTGCTGATAAATTTAAGGCTGGATTAAAAAAATGCCCGGTAACAATTTCATTCAACGAAAAGATGGATGAAACTACAGAGCTATGTAAATATATTCTTCCTTCTCATCATTGGCTGGAAAGCTGGGGTGATGCAGAACCTCAAAGCGGACTTATTAGTTTGATGCAACCGCTCATTCATCCATTATTTAAGACAAGGCAATTTGAGGATTCATTATTAAAATGGGCAGGCACTCCATTAGCAGCTATAGGGTCTGATTCAACAGCTATCGTATCTAAGTCAACACCTGCAGGGTCTAAGTCAGCAACTACCGGAGACGATTATCAAGCTTATTTTAAAAATTACTGGACAGCAAAAGTTGGCAGTGCAGATAACTTTAATATCGCATTACAGGATGGAGTAATTCATCCGGCTTCTGCAAATACATCCCAAACCAATACCCGGGATACAACAAGAAATACTTCTGATACAACACAAGTGCTTAAGGGTTTAATTCCTGTTGTCGCTTTGTCCGGCGCATCTTTTAGCGGAAACGTTGCTGATGCAGCTGCAAAAATTAATAGTATAAAAGGTGGAGGAACTGAATTAGTATTGTATCAAAAAGTTTCTTTAGGTACCGGTAATCATGCAAACAATCCCTGGCTGCAGGAGCTTCCTGACCCCATCACGAAAGCAACGTGGGATAATTATGCGCTGATATCTCCGTCAATGGGAAAATCACTTTTCAACATTGATATATTTAACAGGAACCATACAGATAAATATGAAGTGCACCCTGAGAAGCCTGTTGTAAAAGTTACAGCAAATGGTAAAAGCGTTGTGCTTCCCATTCTTATTATTCCGGGCATACATCCCAGTGTAATTGCAGTAGCTGTGGGTTACGGAAGGCAAAGTAGTGATAAAGCTAAAACCGCAGAATATATTGGTAAGGCAGCAAACGGGTCCGGTATGAATGTATATCCACTTGCAACTTATAACGGCACAACGGTTGACTATTATGCAGTGAATGCAACTATTGAAAAAACCGGAGACACTTATCCGATAGCGCAATCGCAGGTGCATAATGTAACTGAAGGCAGACCAATAATTAGAGAAACCACACTCTCTAAGTTTATTGCAAATCCTAAAGAATTAAATAAACACGAGGAGGAAGAATTAAAGGCTTACGGAGAAGATTTTGTAAAGGATGCAACATTATATCCATACTTTGATAAGCCGGGTATGAAGTGGGGGATGAGTATTGACCTTAATACCTGTACGGGTTGCAGCGCCTGCGTTGTAGCTTGCCATGCAGAAAATAATATTCCGGTTGTAGGTAAGCGTGAAGTGGCAAGATATCATGATATGCATTGGCTGCGGATAGATCGCTATTTTACAGGCAGTCCTGAAAATCCTGATGTTATTTTTCAACCGATGCTTTGCCAGCATTGTGATAATGCGCCTTGCGAAAATGTTTGTCCTGTAACTGCAACAAACCATAGCAGCGAAGGACTTAACCAGATGGCTTATAACCGTTGTATTGGTACAAGATATTGCGCCAACAACTGTCCTTATAAAGTGCGCCGTTTTAACTGGCATGATTATACAGGCTCTGATAGTTTTCCTGACAATCAAAAAGGAACTATTTCAGATGCAACAATGATGATGAACGATGATCTTCCAAGGATGGTTTTAAATCCTGATGTAACAGTTCGTTCAAGGGGTGTGATGGAAAAATGTTCTTTCTGCGTACAGCGTTTACAGGAAGGAAAATTAAACGCGAAAAAAGAAAACAGAACTGTAAAGGATGGAGAGATACAAACAGCATGTATGCAGGCTTGTCCTACCAACGCAATTGTATTTAGTAATGTAAATGATAAAGAAAGTCGTGTTTCAAAAATCAGGAATGTTGAGCAAAACGCTAGAAAGTTTTATGTGCTGGAGCAGTTGCACACGCTTAGCAACGTAAACTATCTTGCTAAGATTAGGAACACAGACAGAGTAGTAGGAGACATTCATGAGGACTCACATGAAAAGGGAGATTTTCATGGAACTAAAGAAGCTAATTCTGATACGCATAAGTAAAGCTGAATAGAGAAATAGTGTAGAAGAGTGCGACGCCAATGGAGTTGAATAAAGAAAAGAAGCTGGTAGCAAAAAAATAAAAAGCTAGAAGTTGAATCTAAAGCTTAAAAGCTGAATTGATATGTCATTATTAAAATATGAATCACAATTAAGGGAGCCTTTGGTAGATGGTGATAAAGATTATCACCAGGTTACTGAAGATATTTGCCGCCCTATTGAGGCAAAGCCGGGAAAGCTTTGGTACATCGGCTTTACCATATCAGTTTTACTTTTATTATTTGGTATTTACTCAGTTTATCGTGAAGTTACTTATGGCACAGGAGAATGGAATCTTAATAAAACTGTTGGTTGGGGTTGGGATATCACAAACTTTGTTTGGTGGATCGGTATTGGTCATGCCGGTACATTAATCTCTGCTATCTTATTATTATTTCGCCAGGGGTGGAGAACGGGTGTTAACAGGGCAGCAGAAGCCATGACAATTTTTGCTGTTATTTGCGCCGGTCAATTTCCGATTTTTCACATGGGGCGTGTATGGATGTTTTTCTTTGTACTTCCTTATCCAAATAGCCGTGGTCCCGTTTGGCCAAATTTTGCTTCACCTTTAATGTGGGATGTATTTGCGGTATCAACTTATTTTACTGTATCACTACTATTTTGGTACACAGGTTTATTACCCGATCTGGCAACTGTACGTGACAGGGCAAGAACAAAATTTAGAAAAATGTTTTATGGTGTTGCTTCTTTTGGCTGGAGCGGAAGTACAAAGCACTGGCAGCGTCACGAAAGTTTAGCGCTGGTATTGGCGGGTATAAGTACACCGCTGGTATTATCTGTTCATACAATTGTATCGTTCGACTTTGCTACGTCTATTGTTCCGGGATGGCACACAACTATCTTTCCTCCTTACTTTGTTGCGGGTGCAATCTTCTCAGGGTTTGCTATGGTGCAAAGTTTATTGATAATAACCCGTAAGGTTTTAAATCTTGAAGATTATATAACAGTGGGGCATATTGAGGCAATGAATAAAGTAATTGTGGTAACAGGTTCTATTGTCGGCTGTGCTTACCTCACCGAATTATTTGTGGCATGGTACGGACAAAATCAATATGAGTGGTGGGCATTCAGGCAAAACAGGCTAAATCTTTTTAGCCCTTATGGCTGGGCATATTATGGAATGATGTTTTGTAATGTTGTATCTCCTCAATTATTCTGGTCGAGAAAGCTAAGAAGAAATATTGCCTTTACTTTTTTCATGTCAGTATTGATAAACGTAGGCATGTGGTTTGAAAGATTTGTTATTATTGTTACATCAGTTTACAGGGATTATCTTCCATCTGCGTGGAGTACTTATTATAGTCCAACTATTTGGGAGGTTGGGTTCTACCTGGGAACATTTGGATTATTCTTTACGTGTTACTTTTTGTTTGCGAAATTCTTCCCGGTAATTGCATTAGCTGAGATCAAATCGATATTAAAAACAAGCGGAGAAAATTATAAAGCGAAAATGACCGAGACCGAGAAAATGGATGCTGATAAATTTTATATTGAAAAAGTGGAGCATGCACATTAAAAGCACCCTCTAAATCTCCCTAAAGGGAGACTTACGAAGGCTAAAATATTTGATTGAAATATTTTTAAACCAGTCTTAGATTCTTAATTGAATGCAAGACGCAAAAGCCCCTTTAGGGGTTTGGGGTATGATAAAAAAATTTGTAGTAGGTTGTTTTGATGATGAAAAGGTTTTGTTTCCTGCAATAAAAAATGTTCGTCGTGCAGGCTACAAAATACATGATGTGTATACACCTTTTCATGTGCACGGGTTAGACCATGCAATAGGCATAAGAGAAACCAGCTTACACACAGCAGGATTTATTTTTGGTATTACAGGAACAGCCACTGCTTTGGGTTTTATGGGGTGGATATTTACCGGCGACTGGCCCATAAACATTGGCGGCAAGCCTCATTTTCCCTTACCCGCATTTATACCCATCACTTTTGAAACAACAGTTTTATTTGCGTCAGTAGGCATGGTACTTACCTTTTGTTATTTGTGCCAGATGGCTCCGTTTATAAAAAAGCATCATTTTCATGCCCGGGCTACAGACGATCTTTTTGTTGTTGTAATTGAGTGCACCGAAAAAACAAATGAAACAGAAGTTGCTGCCTTTTTACAAACAAACGGTGCCGTAGAGGTAAATGTTCAGGAAGCTGAAACCGGATGGTGGTTAGGCAGATATGATAGAAAACAAAAACTATACAGGCACGAGGAAGTTGGATATTAACCCCTATCCCCTAAAGGGGGTATATAGAAATGCATTAGTATGAGAAAGGATTATAAAATATTTGGTATTAAAAGCCCCTTTAGGGGTTGGGGTGCAATTTTTATTCTTGTAATTGCTTTTATCAGTTGCAGAGGTAAGCGTGACCCGGGCAGAGTATATATGCCGGATATGGCCTACAGCAGGGCTTATGAAGCTTACGCACAAAACAATCTTAAGCAGGATGGGATAAATTATGTTAATTACCCCGTAGATGGAACTATCAGAAGAGGCGATCTATTTGCTTATACATTGCTTAATGACTCAAACGGGTTTAAAATGGCTGCAGGTATTAAAAGTCCACTACCTGTTTTGGATTCTAATCAAATGATGGAGGCACAAAGGCTGTATAATATTAACTGTGCTATTTGTCATGGAGCCAATATGGATGCACAAGGTCCTTTAGCAACTTCCGGTTTAGTGGGCGGTATCGCTAACTTAAAATTAGATCAGTATATAAAAGAACCTGAAGGACAAATGTTTCATGTAGTAACTTATGGAAAAGGCAACATGGGCAGCTATGCAGCGCAGTTAGATAGAAAACAAAGATGGATGGTAGTGCAATATGTAAAATCAGAACAAACAAAAGGATCAAATTCCGGTAAAGATAGCAGCAACATAAAAACTAGTGCAAAGGATAGCAGCAGCACCGCAAAAAAATAGATATTTATAAAAAAAATTTGATGAACAATCATTTTGTAATACCGGGGGGATTTAAAAAGTGGTCGGTCGGCCTTATGATTGTGGGGGCACTCTCATTACTTATCGGAATATTTGTTTTACATCCCGGTTCGGGTTCCCATGGCGATAATGTGAGCAGTACAAGATTTTGGGCTGTGTTATTACAAAACAGTATTTACTGGTTATTGCTTGTGAATACAAGCATGTTCTTTATATGTATAACTACACTTGCTATGGGGGGCTGGCAGGTAGCTTTTAGGAGGGTAACAGAGGCAATTTCTTCTCTTGTTCCTATTATGGGATTGCTTACTCTTATTGTTATATCAGCAATTGTATTCGGACATCGCACTGATATTTATCCATGGCTTGATAAAGAGCATGTTGCTGCAGATAAAATACTAAGTGGAAAATCAGGATTTTTAAATCCTACATTTTATACAATTGCCTCAGTTCTGACAATTGGATTATGGATATATATTGGAAAAAAAATGAGGCAGATGAGTGTTGAAACGGATGAAAAAGGCCCAATGGATTATGAAACAGGAAAAGCATGGGTTTGGAAAAACGTTACATGGGGATCTGCTTTTATCGTGGTGTTTGGTTTAACAGTTGGTTCTACCATGCCATGGCTTTGGCTTATGAGTATTGACCCGCATTGGTTTAGTACAATGTATAGCTGGTATACTTTTGCAAGTACGTTTGTTTCAGGAATTTCATTAATTGTTTTGTTTGTAATCTATTTAAAAAATCGTGGAGAGCTGGAGTATGTAACTGAAGAACACATTCATGATCTCGGAAAATTTATGTTCGCATTTTCTATTTTCTGGACGTATCTCTGGTTTTCTCAATACATGCTTATCTGGTACAGTAACCAGCCGGAAGAAACAATTTATTTTATTCAAAGAGTAGGGACAGCGGAGCATGCCGGACCGTATAAAGGAATATTTTTCTTTAACCTGATTGTAAATTTTGTTTGCCCGATATTAATTTTAATGAAGAAAGCTTCTAAAAGAAATTATACTGTTATAACCTTTATGGCAGTATTAATAATTTTTGGGCATTGGGTAGATTTTTATCAAATGGTGATGCCTGGCACGGTAAAAGGAAATCCTCATATGAGTTGGTATGAGCTTGGTATACCTTTGGGTTTTGTAGGATTAATAATGTGGGGTGTTGGAAGATATTTGGCAAAATATCCTTTAACTCCAAAGAACCATCCCTTCTTAAAGGAGAGTATTATACATCATACTTAACTCCTATCCCCCTAAAGGGGGAACAAGGAGGAATATAGGAAGGATGTAAGCAAGGTGTAAGAAGAGAATAAAAAACAAATAAGTAGAGTACTTATAATTATTTATAAACGTAAATAGCCCCTTTAGGGGTTTGGGGTATGAATGACTTTTTTTTGATAGCGATTGTTGCAATGATATTTCTTCTCATTTTTCAAATTGCGAAGGCAAGTGAATATGTAAGTGTTTTAAAAGGAGAAGAAAAATCCCGTAAGCAAACTAACCGGATTAATGGCTTTCTTTTGGTAGCCTTTTTAATTTTAGGTTTAATAGGCGTATGGTGGTGTAACCATTTATACTACGGTAAAACTTTATTTCCACAAGGTTCCGCATCTATAGAAGGTGAGAATATTGACACTATGATGTGGATCACGATAGCTGTTACAGGCGTTGTATTTATCATTACCCAGGTATTATTATTTTGGTTTCCTTTTAAATACCAGGAAAGTGATAAAAGAAAAGCATATTATTTTACTCACAACAATAAACTTGAATTATTGTGGACCGGCGTTCCTGCGATAGTATTAACTGTGCTGGTAGTTTTTGGTTTAAAATATTGGTTTAAATTCACAGGGGATGCTCCGAAAGATTCGCAACTTATAGAGATCACGGGCCATCAGTATGACTGGGATATTAGGTATCCGGGTAAAGACGGAGTATTTGGAAAAAAGAATTTTAAATTAACTGATGCTGCTAATCGTAATCCTTTAGGAGTAGATTGGGCTGATGCTGCAAGCCATGATGATATTCATGTACAAAAGATAATGCATGCCGTTGTTGGCAAGCCGATTAAACTGGTTATAAATTCCCAGGATGTAATTCATGATGTTGGCCTTCCGCATTTCAGAATGAAAATGGATGCTGTTCCGGGAATACCCACTACTTTATGGTTTACACCAAAATGGACAACTAAAGAAATGAAAGTAAGAACCGGAAATCCTAATTTTGTTTATGAGATAGCATGCGATCAGCTTTGCGGAAAAGGACATTTTAGTATGAGGGGTGAAATCATTGTAGAATCACAACAGGAATTTGATAAATGGCTGATAGGAGAAAAGCCGGAATATTTTAAGGCTTTTCCTGACAAAGATCCAAATCCATCTCCGATTCAACAAACTGATTCACTTACAGCTGCTTCAAAAGGAGTAGCCGTAACAACTAAATAATTATCGCCTGATGGCTTTAAAATATTAATACTATGAGCAACGAAGCAATATTGCACGAACAGCAAACAGGCACACATGATGCAGCACATGCTCATGAGCATCACCATCATGAAACATTTATTACCAAATATGTTTTTAGCCAGGATCATAAAATGATCGCCAAACAATTTTTAATTACAGGTATTATTTGGGCAATTATTGGTGGATTATTCTCGGTCTTATTTCGCTTACAATTGGGTTATCCTGAGTCAACATTTCCATGGCTTGAAGACTTTTTAGGAGGTTGGGCAAAAGGTGGCAAGATTGATCCGGATTTTTATTACGCCCTGGTAACTATGCATGGAACAATACTGGTGTTCTTTGTATTAACCGCAGGATTGAGCGGTACATTCTCAAACTTTTTAATTCCATTACAGGTTGGCGCAAGGGATATGGCTTCGCCATTTTTAAACATGCTGAGCTACTGGTTCTTTTTCGCAGCATCAATTGTAATGTTGGCTTCCTTGTTTGTGCAAACAGGCCCGGCAAGTGGTGGTTGGACAATATATCCCCCCTTAAGCGCATTGGGAGAAGCTTCCATCGGATCAAAGATCGGGATGGACCTCTGGCTTATCAGTATGTCATTATTTATTATTAATGCATTGCTGGGTGGTTTAAATTATATTACCACAGTACTTAACATGCGTACAAAAGGTATGAGTATGACAAGAATGCCTTTAACAATGTGGGCATTTTTCTTTACAGCAGTATTAGGTGTATTATCTTTTCCTGTATTATTATCCGGCGCTATTTTATTGTTGTTTGATAGAAACCTTGGAACCAGTTTTTACTTAAGTGATATTGTTATCAACGGCAAAATTTTACCTAATGAAGGAGGCAGCCCAATATTATTTCAACATCTGTTTTGGTTTCTTGGTCACCCTGAAGTGTATATTATTATTTT
>MWVX01000293.1_pt2 | contig 12326 bp, 10 predicted proteins | sample 1047311 | NCBI WGS metagenome assembly MWVX01 (sample SAMN06349984, study PRJNA376086) | soil metagenome | isolation source: MtG-4 sample Antarctic (ecotone) soil | place: Antarctica | collected 2015-01-13
AACCCCCATTGCTTTACAAGATCCGCGTTCGAAAGAAACTTCACAGCCATAGCTAATTCTAAAAAACCAAGTACCACTTTTACGCTTGTAAGCCAGCCCCCGGATTTGGGTAATGATTGCAGCCAATGGGGAAATAATGCAAAAAGCGCAAAAGGCAGTGCAAGCCCCAAACCAAATCCGGACATGCCTGCAGTTAATTGCCACGCTCCTCCATCATTAGTTAATGCGCCTGCGAGCAGAGAACCCAAAATAGGGCCTGTGCAAGAAAATGACACTATAGCTAAAGTCAATGCCATAAAAAAAACGCCTGCAAAATCACCGATGCCTGATTTGGAATCTATCCTATTAGCAAACGAACTCGGAAGCCCTATTTCATAGAAACCAAAAAATGAGAATGCAAAAACAATGAAGATGGCAAAGAACAATATATTCAGTGTGACACTGGTGGAAATGTTATTTAGAATTTCCGGATCAGTTTTATCTAATAAATGAAATGGGGTACTTAAAAATGCATAAATTCCAAAAATGCACAGCCCATAAATCAAAGCATTGCGAATGCCTTTGCTTCTTGTGCCCGACCTTTTTGTAAAAAACGAAACTGTAAGTGGAATCAGTGGAAATACACAGGGGGTAATCAGAGCAATCAACCCACCTAAAAATCCTAGAAAAAATATTGCTGCAAGACTTTTATCTGCCGCTTCCGAATCCCCACATGGTGAAACCGTATTTTTTAAATCAATTGAAGAAATCAATATTCGGGTTGTGCTAACGGTACCGCCTTCAATAGGTATTGTAAAGATTAGGGATTCCTGGTAAAACTCATCGCCTTTACCATAGCTGTAATGCAATGTATCAGAATACACTGCAGGTATCGGATCGTCTATTTTGATCAGTTGTGTCCAGGTAGTTGCTCGTTCATATACATTTACCGTGGTTTCGAAAAGAGAACTTTGGAAGCTTGTTACTGCTCCTGAATTTTTAAAATTGCCTATTAATTGAAATCCAGCTTCCGGTAAGAATCGAACTGCAGGTACTTCGTTCAATGATTGATTTGGCTCATACAATTGCCAGGGCGCAGCGCCTCTTGTAGTAAAGGATAATTCGTATTGGTTTACTCCTGTTTTTTTACTAGTTACCTCCCATTTATAAACCGTACTATCCTGTCCTGATGAACCATTGAAATAAAAAGAAAATATGGTTAACAGAAAGCAGTAACGTAGCAATATCATGAAATGGTTTTAAACAATAAACGGATTCACAATGGAATCCGTTTGCAAAAGAAGGGAAAACATTTTATTTCAAGGCTATTGTAAAAGGTATTGTTTTTGGGGGAAGGCATTTCTTATCATCACAGGTTTGATACTCTAATTTTCCATTAACGGTTGTTTTAGCCTTCCCTTTGAGTTTCACTAGCTGAATAAAGTTTACTTTATTGCTATATTGATAAGCAGATACATCCAAAACTTTATCATTATATTTTTCAAGTTTGCCTACTTCTTTTACCTTACCATCAAACTTTAGAAACGGATTACTGTTGAATTGGAATGAAGTAGGTTGGGCAATGGCATCTTTAGGTTGATCCTGAGCATATAAATGCCACCCTTTGAGGATTGTAGCTGTCATAATTACTTCATAAACATTTTCATTGATCTTTTTTGAAGTAAAGGTCCAGGTTACGGGACTTTGTGCAAAAGCAGTTATTGTTATGAAAACAACCGCCAAACTTAGAAATATTTTTTTCATATAAGTACTTTCCAGTTTGCAAATCTCATTCATATTTTAATGAAAAGTTGTTAAAGTAAGAACAGACGCTTTTCAAGACAATATGGTTTCTGCAATATCTTTAAACAGGCTATTGAAAATCAAACGCCCATCAGTATTTCCCAATGTTGCAGCGCAAGCTCTTTCTGGGTGTGGCATCATTCCGAATATATTTCTATTTAAGTTACAGATTCCTGCAATATTGCGGGCAGAACCATTAGGATTTGATTCATTGTTGACGGTTCCTTTTTCACTGCAATAGCGAAACAGGACCTGTTTATTTTCTTCAAGTGCATCTAAAATTTTATCATCTGCAAAATATCTCCCTTCTCCATGAGCGACCGGAATTTTATAAATTGACTCTGTGTTGTCTTTTATATAAATATTTTTACATATGTATTGCTGGTTTGTGTTGCGTAACAATACACCAGGTAATAAATGTGACTCACATAAGATCTGAAAACCGTTGCATACGCCTAAGACTTTACCTCCTTTATTGGCAAAAGAAATAATGGACTGCATAATAGGGCTAAAACGGGCAATGGCTCCCGTACGCAAATAATCACCGAAAGAAAAGCCGCCCGGTAAAACAATACAATCTTCTGTATCGAATTGAACAAGGTCATTGTCTTTATGCCAAAGCATCAGGCATTCCTGATTCAGATCATGTACCAAAGCATCGTGCATATCACGGTCGCAATTTGATCCGGGGAAAACTACTACTCCAAATTTCATATTTTTTATTAATCGCAAAGATAATTCACCTCTCCAAAAAAAAAGCTTCAGTTCCACACTGGTGAAGCATACTGTTGTATCAAAACGAATGCAATCATAACAATAAAACAAAAACCACCCACCCATTTTTTTCGGGGATACAGATAAGCAGGCGCATGAAATACAGCAAAGGGTGCAAGAGTCAAAATCCAATTAGTTAGATCTTTATTATTGTTGAGCAGGGGAATAAAAAGGGCAAGTATTAAATAGAGTAAAAGAATACTCCAATTCTTTCGTGCCTGTATCAACATTTTTCCTAATTGATTTTGGATAAAATACCCTCCTAAAATAAATGGAATAACTACCAAAAGAACACTAATAAGTGTCCAAAAAGAATTTTTGAATGAGGGAATATGCCATCCGATTTGCGGAATATTCTGATCAAGAAAAAACTTATCAATTAAAAACAAGTATACCCAAAAAAAGTATGCAGGTGTAAGAATGCCTGATAAAAAAATGAATATTTCATTTAATTTAAAAGCACGTAATACGATCAGGCCTATAAGAATGCACATCGCAAATACTAATGAGGGATAATAAATAAATGATGCTAATCCTATAAGTAAACCAGTGTTATAAATTTTACCATTTCCTCCGGATACATTATAAAGACTGAACAGCTGACTTATGCTCAAAAGAATAAAAGTGATTGCGATGAGAGCAGGGGATAAATAATTCCATTCAGGTATAAGTGAAGTAATAAGGATGTAGGCCATACCGGGAAGAAAGGTAGCCTTAGTGGTCATACGGTATTCATTCACGAGGTTTGTGATGATGAGTGCATGTACATACAATAAACTAAAAGAAAGAATGCCAGAGATGTACCAATCAGATGGAGAAGTGAGCCACGATGCCAGTAATCTATATAGCGGCCCATCATTTTGTGCAAGCGGAAGCGCCCGTGGATTTAAAAAAATGGGAATTTTGAGGACAAGTGAGAAAATAAGCAGTAATGCAACATTACCGGGTGCCTTTTTTTTAAATACGCCTATCACACATCAATGCTGTTAATTATAATCAATTTTAGCAAAGCAAATGTAATTGCGGTAATAACATGGTATAATCATCTGCAACGCACTCACCTGTTTCCCAAATTTGGGGAGAAATTCATAACCCCTGTCCAAATTTTTTAATGTGGGATTACGATTCAGGCTTCCATCAGAAGTTAATGTGTAGTCATTCAGTAGTTGTGCACGTTTTTCCTCCTGATTAAATACAAAATGTAATTGGCCTCCCGTATTAATCAATTGGTAAGAAATGTAATCTCCTGATTCATCATCAAATTGTTCTTTATGTACTACATTATTCCATTCCAGCTTTCCATCTTTGTTGAAAGAAAAAATAGTGAGGTTATCGGCATGGTGTCGTACGGGCTGATTGTTGTAACGTGTACGCCAATACCAGCTATTATAAATAGGTGAGATAGCATAGTAATCCCATCGTGAATTAAATGGTGACCCAAAAAGGTAATCTCCACGGTTCCAGTTATTGCCCCTTGAACTGGTGTAATAAGACTCACTGCCTATAATAAAACCCCCATTCTTTTTAATGATAATATTCCGGATGAAATAATTATTAAAAGCAAGTTTGATATTTGCATCTCCTTTGGCTTCCTTACGTAATTCTTCGCTGAATGTGATTGTGTTTTCCATTGCCGTTTTACGTCCAACTTTATCCCAGACATAAAAATAAAAACCGTCAATATTGCCTCTCCTTTGTTTGTAATAAAAAGAGGTCAAAAAGTATCTCTTGTTAGCGTTGTCTATTTTCAGGTGTACTTCATCGAGATAAATTTTATCTAATGTGATATCCGTGATTGCAAATGAGTCGCTTTGAGCAGGTTTCCAGACCAAAAGCGTTTTTGCGATATTTTCATTGTTGTTACGGGTAAATTTTGTGAAAACAAAATCTCCTTCATTATCGACTGCAAATTCATCCAGGTAATTGTTTTGTTCATCCATTGGCATTACCATGCTTGTCTTCTTTTTCAATGCAAGATTTTCAGAAAGTAAAAGTGTAGTGATACGGTAACGTGATTTGTTCCGGGTGTTGATTCTGAATACCATTAAATGGCTTTTATCTTCGCTGCTTACAGTAGAATAAATTTTATTGTCTGTCGTAAAACTTATATGTGCCGTATCAATATCCATTACTTCTGAAACCTTTTTTCCAAGATTATTGAGCTTTACAGCTTTACAATATACCACGTTCTTTTTTTGATATTGATAGAACATATAAACATAGTCGGAGTAAGGAAAAAAATCAACATTGATCAGGCGTTCTTCAGGAAGGTATTCGTGCTCTTCCTTTACTACTTGCTTCATATCATTATTGTAAACTGCTATGAAGTTTCTGCTTCTGATATTTTTGTAAATCAGAAAATTGCCTGATACCTTACCTATTACTTCAAAGTTCATACGCCGGGTATCATCTTTATCCGGTTGTGAATAGACGACCCTTTGTGTAAGAGCCGGTAAAGTAAAAAGAGAAAATATTATGAAGAAGAAGGATTTTTCAATCATCTTAATTTCGAATTAATCAGCTTAAAATTACTTGAAGAAGTTAACAAGGATGGTTAAAAGTTCTGACTTCCAATAATTGTAAAAGAGTACTTAAAACAAGGATTGTTTTAAATAAGGAATATCAAACTGTTTTAACATTACTTTTAATTATAGATTTACACACTTTTTTAAAATAACGAAAATTTGAGGGTTCCACTTAATAGGGTTACTGGAGCAGGATTACTCGTGGCTTTAGGCATCATTTACGGAGATATTGGTACTTCACCACTATACGTTTTTAATGCGATCATCAAGGACAGGTTAATTAATGAAGAGTTGATTATTGGAAGTTTATCTTGTATAATCTGGACGATTACTTTACAAACCACTATCAAGTACGTTTGGCTTGTATTAAGAGCTGATAATAGAGGTGAAGGAGGAACCTTCGCACTATATGCACTGGTACGGAGACAGAAAAAATGGCTGGTACTTCCAGCGATGATTGGGGGCGCCGCTCTTTTAGCCGATGGAATCATTACTCCCCCCATATCCATTACATCAGCTGTTGAAGGTTTGCAGGAACTGCCGGCTTTTAAAGGTATTGAGGAATATATTGTGTATATAGTCATCGTGATCGTTGCCTTGTTCTTTTTTTTACAACAATTTGGTACTGCTTCTATTGGAAAATTTTTTGGCCCTGTAATGTTTGTCTGGTTTTCAATGCTTGCCGTGTTAGGTGTGACTCATCTTTTTGACGAATTGTCCATATTGAGGGCTTTTAGTCCGTATTATGCTTTCCATTTTCTTACGGTTTATCCTCATGCACTTTGGTTGTTGGGAGCAGTATTTCTTTGTACTACGGGAGCAGAAGCACTATATAGTGATTTGGGTCATTGCGGAAAAAGTAACATCAGGGTTTCATGGATCTTTGTAAAAACCTGTTTAATATTAAATTATCTGGGGCAGGGAGCTTCTCTCCTGGCGCAACATTCAGGACAAACGATCACAACGGAGCTAAAGGAACAATTAGGTATTAACGCCTTCTATGATCTTATGCCTCAATGGTTCATCATCTTTGGCGTTGTAATCGCCACTACTGCGGCAATCATTGCCAGTCAGGCCATGATTTCTGGTTCTTTTACACTGATTAGTGAAGCGATGCGCCTTAATCTTTGGCCCAAATTGAAGATTCGATATCCTTCTGAGGCAAGAGGTCAACTTTTTATTCCTTCGCTCAACCTGCTCATGTTTGTTGGTTGCGTGGGTGTGGTGCTGTATTTTCAAACTTCTCAAAGAATGGAAGCAGCGTATGGTTTGGCGATAATAGTCACCATGTTGATGACGACAATTCTTTTTTCTAATTATCTGCTCTCTCAACGAATAAAAAAAGTCTATATATGGATATTTTTCATTTTTTACTTTCTTATAGAACTATTATTTTTATTTGCACTACTTCAAAAGTTTCTTCACGGTGGTTACATTACTTTGATTATTGGTGGGGTGATGTTTGCAGTAATGTACATTTGGTTTAAAGCAAGAAAGATTAAAAATCGTTATGTCGAATTCGTTCGGCTAGAGCATTATATTCCCAAGATACAGGAACTAAGCAATGACCGTTCGGTACCTAAATATGCTACCCACCTTGTATACCTTACCAGTGCGGATAATCCGAAAGAGATCGAACATAAAATCATTTATTCTATACTTAATAAAAAACCTAAACGGGCAGATATCTATTGGTTCATCCATGTTGATACGCTTGATGATCCATATACCTCGGAATATAAAGTTGATCACATAATCCCTAATGACATCATACGTATAGAGTTTCGTTTAGGCTTCAGGATGGAGCCCAGGATAAATCTTATGTTCAGGAAAGTAGTAGAAGATTTGGTAGCTAATAAAGAGGTAAATATTACAAGCAGATACGAAAGTCTTGAACGCAGCAATATTGTTGGTGACTTTTCATTTGTAGTGATGGAAAAATACTTAAGCCAGGATAACGAATTACCAATCTGGGAACGAATGCTTATGAAGTTTCATTTTTGGCTTAAGGATATGAGTTTGTCTGAGGAAAGGGGTTTTGGTCTTGATGCAAGCACTGTTGTTATTGAAAAATTCCCTTTGATTGTAGCTCCGGTTACGAATTTTAAAATGAAAAGAATAGAGTAAGATTTGTCTGTCTTCCCTTCTGTTTTACTTTTTGGTTGTATATTTTTTAATTTCAATGGATAAAGGCAGTCGCAACGCAGGTTAGCCAATTTTAATTTTACTTCTTTTTAAAATCAAAGGATTGCATGCCTTTTTGGCTTTACATTATTGCTTCTCTTGTATTTTTATCCTTATTGGTTTATTTCTTTCAGGAGATATTCATTTTTCGTCCCGAAAAATTGAGGGCTGATTTCAAATTCAAGTTCGATATCCCTTTCAAAGAATTGAACTTTAATGTAGCACCTGGGGTAGTTATTAATGGATTGCACTTCTATAGGGATAAGCCCAAAGGGCTAATACTTTATTTTCATGGAAACACCCGAAGTATAAAAGGCTGGTCTAAATATGCAAGAGATTTTTATCGTTACGATTATGATGTGATACTAGTAGATTATAGAGGATTTGGGAAGAGCACTGGAAAAAGAAGTGAAATCGAGATGCTCAATGACATGCAGGTTATTTACTCTACTTTGAAGACAAAATATGGTGAAGCTCACCTGATATTGTATGGTCGAAGTCTTGGCAGTGGATTTGCTTCCAAAATTGCTTCTGAAAACCAACCCAGGTATTTAATACTTGATGCTCCTTTTTATAATTTCACAAAAGTAATAGAACGATTTTTACCTTTTCTGCCTATACGTTTTGTACTTCGATATCACCTTCGTACCGATAAATGGATAACCAAAGCAAAATGTGTCGTATATATCATACATGGCACCCGGGATCGGTTAATTCCTATCCGGCATAGTGAAGCTTTACAAAAGCTTTCACCAAAGAGAATAACATTGATTAGAATTCATGGTGGAGGACATAATAACCTCCCGGATTTTCCAGAGTATCATAACTTTCTTCGGGATATTCTAAAAATTTAATCACTTTGAATTAAATAGATTTTAGATTGTAATAATTATAAAAAGTTTTTAATCTTTGAAAGTATAAAAAAGTACTACATTTGGTATGAAATATTACTTCTATAATAGAAAATGAAAACAAGAAAAGTATCTTCTACTCTTAAAAGTTCTGCAAAGACCGGGACTATAAAACCAGACCGAATAAAAAAGTTTACGGATTACAAATTGACGAGGGAAGTACAATCTTTGGATATCAAACACCAGGAGTTAAATGAACCTGCTGTAATGTTTAACCGATCAAATGATACTACTAAAAACTTTTTATCAGCGGTCATGGATCAGGTTTTGTTGATCAGCCTAAAAGGAAAGCCTGAATACCGGATGACATCTATTGAAAAAATGGAATTAAGCGAAGATGGTATTTCTAAGAAAGCACTTCAGAATTTAAAAGATAAAGCTCAACTTGATTACAATCAACTTGCAAAAGTGTTGAATGTAGCAAGGGCTACATTAATCAATAAAAAAGGTAATGAAAAATTCAGCAGAGATGTGAGTGATAAGATTCTGGGTCTTGCTGATATCTATTCTTACGGGTACGAGGTATTTGAGGATATGAATCGTTTTAATGAATGGGTGTTTCGTGAAAACAAAGCTTTGGGTGGTAAAACTCCTTTTGATTTATTGCATAATAGTTTTGGCCGCGAAGAAGTGAAGCACTTAATTGGCAGAATAGACTACGGCGTTTATTCATAAGCATGATTGTTTACAGAATTGGAAAAACAAAATGGTCTGGTCTATTGGACGGTGAAGGCTCCAGGATCAATGGGGGTAGATGGAATCACATAGGAACCCCTTGTATTTATACTTCTGAAAGCAGGGCATTAGCCATATTGGAGTATACAGTCAATACCAATATAGATGATATCCCACGTTCATTAAGCTTAACTACTATTGAAATACCTGAAGACATCAAAATTTATAAAATAGCAGAGTTACCAGGCGATTGGTTAGATGTGCCTGCCCCCGGTTCAACAAAAGACTTTGGTACAAATTTCTTGAAAGAGAAAACACATTCAGTTCTGTGTTTTCCTTCCTCAATACTACCTTTAGAATTTAATTACATTTTAAATCCATTGCATCCCAAAAGCAATTATTTCAAGATTTTTGATATCCAGGATTTTGTTTATGACCTAAGGATTAAAACGGTATAATTCTATAGAACAAACAACAAACCGCAGTTGTATGTAACATAGCTATACTTATTTCCTATAGGTAAGGTTGTTAATTACTTTTAAAATAACTTTTTGTAAGTAACCTTTGGTTGAGCATTTGCGATCAACTATTAGAAATACAGTGAGAGATGTTTAAGTTTTACTATTTATTTTTTATTGCCGCGTTAATATCAGGGGGTTGTAAAACTGCCCATAAAGCTTTTGAAAAGGGTAACTATGTTAATGCAATTGAGCTGGGCATTAAAAGATTGCTAAAGAACCCCAACGATAGCGAATCCAAAGCACTTTTGCAAGATGCATATAGGAGGGCAATTGAAGCCGGTGAAGCAAACATTCGAACCTTGTCCAATTCAACCTCTGAGCCGGAGTATGAAAAAATCTATAACGAATACCGGGCCTTACAGCAATTGTATGTGCTGATTCAAAAAGAAACCATTTTGCGGGGTATCGTTCAACCTGTTAATTATACAAATTACCTGGAAACATATAAAGCAAAATCCGGTGAAGCAAACTATCAAAAAGGGTTGACCCTAATGGATAAGAGGGATAAAGCCTCCTATAGAGAGGCTTACAGATATTTTCAAAAAGCACTTCTGTTTATTCCAAATGATTCGATTGTTAAAAAAAAGGATGAAGCCTACCGGGAAGCTATTGTTAGAATAGTGGTACTGCCCATGGGCAATAATAACTATGGATATCAACACAGTAGTAGCTCATTTCATTTGAGAAACTTTGAACAAAACCTGGTTCGCAACCTTCAGTTTTCCCAAAATAATGAATTTATTAAATTTTATTCTGACTGGGATGCCCGTGCAGAGGATATAGATGCTGATGAAGTATTGGAAATGTATTTAAACCGATTAGAAATCGGAAGGCCTTACGATCAGCATTCGACCCGCAATGTTTCTAAAGAGATCGTAGTCAAGGAAACAGTTTACAAACCGGATTCTGTAGTCAAACAATATGCAAGAGTTTCAGCTCAACTTATAGTAACACGTCGTACATTAGTTTCAGAAGGAGATCTATACATTAATGTCCGGGATATGGGTGGTAGAATATTGTGGTCGGATATGGTAAGAGGCGAGCACCGCTGGCAAACTGAATTTGCATCTTACAGAGGTGATGACCGGGCACTTAGTGAAAGTGACCGTGCTCTGATAAATAGTTATAATAACGTAACACCACGTGAAGATGAAGTGATGGAGGCTTTATTAAGGCAAATAGAAAACGAAATGCAGTATCGGTTGAAAAGCTATTTGAACAGGTATTACTAAAAAAACATTCATTTTCTACTATATATAGACTGGGTACTCAACAGTATTTTTTAGTAAAAAATATTTATTCTTTCCAGTTTTGAATTTCCCCCTTTTTGCCTGGTTATTTTTATCAAATAATCATAAGATGTAATGGAAGCAAGGAGCACATATAAATTATGGAAATCGGTATTGATCATTTTTCTATTATACATATTTACAGGCATCACTTTATATTTTATTCAGGATTTTTTCCTTTTTCACCCAATACCTCTAAGATCAGATCACAAATTTGTTTTTAAACATCAATTTAAAGAACTCAATATCCCCATCGGTGAAAGAAATTTGAATATCATTCAATTTAAATCAAGTGAAAAAAGGAAAGGTATTGTTTTGTATTTTCATGGGAACAGGCAAAATGTAGAAAGATATTCAAAATTTGTATCTCCTTTTATCAGTAATGGTTATGAAGTTTGGATGCCTGATTATCCAGGATTTGGAAAGAGTACAGGCAGGCATACAGAAGAAAACATGTATGCGGATGCGATATTGCTTTATAATATGGCAAGGCGATCCACAGAAAAAAATATTATTATATATGGAAAATCTTTAGGCACAGGTGTGGCATCATATCTCGGATCCTTAAAATCATGTAAACTTCTTTTGTTAGAGACACCCTACTACAGTATTCCTGATCTGTCAAATGACCGTATTCCGCTTTATCCTGCGCATATGATGGTAAAATACAAGTTTCCAATACATGAATATTTGCCCAAAGTAAAAGCCCCCATAATTATATTTCACGGGACTAAAGATGGGGTTATACCCTATAGTCACGCTTTGAGATTGAAAAAACAAAATCAATCAGTAGAATTGGTAACAATCAAAGATGGCAAGCACAACAATTTGTTCCCATATGGTCTTTATCAAAAAAAGATAAACACTTTATTAAGTAACTAGCTTTCTTTTAGGATCACATTATTATCTGATACATTAAGTATGTATTCTTTACCAATTTTAAGTGTGTTGTTTTCTTTCTCATGGCTTACCGGAAAGTGAAAGCAAACCGGATATTTATACTCCTTTATATGATCATGAATTATCTCATCAACTATTTTTCCAAAGGGGCGTTCTGTGTCTTTATTGTCAGTAAATCCTCCAATGATCAGTCCTTTCAATCTTTCGAATTTTCCGCTTCTTTTATATTGCATCATCATCCTGTCAATATTATAAGTGTATTCACCAATATCTTCAAGAAATAAAATTTTACCTCGCAAATTCATATCTGATGGGGTGCCTATTAAATGGCAAAGCAATGAAAGATTTCCACCTATTAAAGCACCCTTTGCTTTACCTGGATTATTGAAAGGGTGTGCCGGGCATTCATAATTTGCGGGTACACCTTCAAGTGCATTTTTTAAATTCTCAATAAATGAATTGTTTTGCTCACCATCATTGAAAGCTGCTGCCATCGGGCCATGAATGGAGGCAATGTTATAGTTTTTATACAAGTGTAGGTGCAATACTGTTATATCACTGAAACCTATAATCCATTTGGGTTTTTTTTTAAATTTTTTAAAATCAAGTGAGTCTATGATCCGGCTCATTCCATAACCTCCCCTTGCACAAAGAATAGCATTTATTTCTTTGTCATCCAGCATTTGTAATTCATCCCGTTCATTTAGAAATGTAAAGAATTCCTGTGCGGTTTCATGATGCAATGGATTAGAAGTGCGGTCATAT
>MWVX01000504.1_pt1 | contig 12324 bp, 9 predicted proteins | sample 1047311 | NCBI WGS metagenome assembly MWVX01 (sample SAMN06349984, study PRJNA376086) | soil metagenome | isolation source: MtG-4 sample Antarctic (ecotone) soil | place: Antarctica | collected 2015-01-13
AAGCAAAATTCACCGTTTCGGATTCTGTGAGCAGTTGTCCTCCGTTGCTGGTAAAATTCACGAACTCGTCATCAGATTATTCAAGCATGAAATGGGAGTTTGGCGATGGTAATACCTCTACTCTTGCTGACCCTTCACATTATTATACCTTACCCGGTAAGTATACTGCAATGCTCATCGTGACGGGACCGGGAGGATGTACAGATACAGCTTTTCAACAAATAGATGTTCGTGGCCCCCGCGGTAGTTTTTCATACAAGCCACAATCAGGTTGCAAACCCTTAACCGTAACATTTACCGCCACCACACTTGACCGTACTTCTTTTATCTGGGATTTCAGTGATGGAAACACATTGGCTACTACTGATTCTATAGTCACGCATACCTATACCGAACCCGGTGACTATGTACCTAAAATGATCCTTATAGATGCTACAGGTTGTACCGTTCCAATTATAGGAAATGACACGATCAGGGTGGTAAGTATAAATGCAAAGTTTGGCGTGGATAAATTTAAATTATGCGATGCAGGCTATATCAATTATTTTGATTCCACGGTTTCTAATGATCTTATTACTTCATGGCAGTGGAAGTTCGGTGATGGCAAAACGAGCAATGAACAGCATCCTCAACATTATTATTCTGCACCGGGCTATTACCAAACACAATTGATTGTAACTACTCTGTCAGGATGTAAAGACACAGTAGTTTTAAATACACCGGTAAATATATTTGAAAGCCCAGTGGTAACTATTTCAGGAGAGGATGTGGCATGTGCGCCTGCAAGGCTGACATTTTCGGGTCAGGTAGTCAATGGTTCCAGCCCTCTATTGCAATGGGACTGGACATTTGGTAACGGTCAAACTTCTTCAATGCAAAATCCCCCGGTACAATTATATACCAATAGCGGAACTTATACTGTCACTGCCTTGGTTACTAACCTTGAAGGCTGCACTACTACAGTAACCAAAAAAGTTACCATCAATCCGGTACCAAACACGTATGCCGGTGCAGATGCAGTAGTTTGCCGCGACAATAGCGTCCAGCTCAATGCATCAGGCGCAGCTAAATATATCTGGAACGCTTCAGCAGACCTGAGCTGTACCAATTGCCCCAATCCTATGGCTAAGCCTGCAGATTCTTCGGTATATATCGTGACCGGAATAACTGAAGCCGGTTGCATCAAAACAGACTCGGTGACTGTAAAAGTGCGCCAGCGGTTCAATCTTACCGTTGCCATAAGTGACAGCTTATGTGCCGGAGAGTCCACCCGTTTATTGGCATTGGGAGCAGATGCTTATACCTGGTCACCAGCTACCGGGCTGGATAATCCAAACAGCGCCACGCCAAAAGCGAAACCTGTAACAACTACTCTATATACAGTTGTTGGTAAAGACAATGATAATTGTTTTACAGAAACAGCATCCGTATTGGTACATGTAACGCCATTGCCAACCGTGGAAGCGGGTGATGATCAGACAATGTCTGTAGGATCTACGATCCAGTTAAAGGCTACAGCGTCTAATGACGTGACGAGCTATAAATGGTCTCCGGTCACATATTTGAGCTGTACCAACTGCCCCGATCCAAAAGCAGCGCCTAAGCAAACGACAAAATATACTGTAGAAGTAAAAAATGATGGGGGCTGCAAGAGTAGAGGTATTACCATCGCCAAACTCCCATTTCATGCTTGAATAATCTGATGACGAGTTCGTGAATTTTACCAGCAACGGAGGACAACTGCTCACAGAATCCGAAACGGTGAATTTTGCTTTCGGAAAACTGATATTGATATAAGCTGGTTTTATTATTGAGTCTTTACAACCATATCTGTCAGTAACAAATAAACTAATATCATAAAAACCAATGTTATTATAATTATACACAGGATTTGTCTCAGCTGATGTAGCGCCATTGCCAAACTTCCAGTTATACTGCAGATCGTAACCTGATGATTTATTGGTAAAATGGATGGGCTTGTCTGTGCATGATAGTGAATCAGAAGAATAAAAATCAGCCTTTGGCTGGGCAATTATAACAGCTGCTGATTTTGTAATTATATCTGAACATCCGAAAGCGTCAACTACTTTCAGGCTCACTGTATATTCCCCTGCCGTATTATATGAATGTTTTACTGAAGAAGCAGATGAATCACTGGTTCCATCACCAAAATTCCATACCCATTTCACAAGACTATTGATCCCATCTGTTTGGGAAGCATTGGTGAAACTTATATCTTCTGCTCCAAGACAAATTCCTGATTTGCTGGTAGTAAAATCTGCAGCAGGACCATATACATTTACAGACAATGTTTTTGAACTGGTGCAACCCAGTATATCTGTCACTGTCAGTGAAACTGTATATAAGCCAGAAGAGGCGTACGTATGTGTAGTAGTAGCCACATCATTGGCTGTACTGCCATCGCCAAACTCCCACAGCCAGGATGCAATGTTTGCATTTACCATTCCTGATGATGAAAAATTAATGGCAGCACCTTTACAGATCATTGTATTATCTGCAATAAAATTGGCTTTCTCATCTATTACCTGCACTGTTTGTACTGTACTATGTGTACAGGTACCATTACTTACATTAAGCGTAACATTATAAATGCCGGTTTTTAAGTAATTATGAACCGGATTTTGCTCAGTCGAAATACTACCATCACCAAAAATCCATTGCCAGCTTGTGGCACCAATTGAATTGTCTATAAACTCTTTTTCATATTTGGCAGCACAATTAGTTTTGAAAGTAAACCGGGCGATTGGCGGTTTGATGTATACAATATCTTTCAATACAATAGTATCCGCACAGGTATTGCTCCAGGTAATAAGCGTCACTGAAAATCTTCCGGTATCCTGGTAGGCATATGATGGGTTTTGCACAGTCGATGTACCGCCGTCGCCAAAATTCCATAACCACTGATCAACTTTGCCGGTACTAATATCCTTGAAATCTATAGGCTGAAAGGCACAAACTTCATTTGGAGATGCAGTAAAATTAGCTTTAGGTTTATTACCAACTTTCACCGCATCTGTCATTGTAAAAGTTTCGGTGCATCCACTGGCGGTGGTAATTGTCAATGTTACTGCATAATTGCCTGCAGTTGTATAGGTATAAACAGGATTAGCAGCAGTGCTTGTTGCGCCATCGCCAAAATTCCACAAGAAACCTGTTATTGCTTCATTTGCTGTAACTACTGCGGTAGGATTTATGGTTAAGGGATTACAACCTTTCCTGGGCAGTCCTTCAAGAGAAATAACCGGTTTTTGAATTTTTATAAACTCATTTTTTACCAGGGTGTCTGTACATCCATTTTCATTTGCAGAGATCAGGGTCACCGAATAAATGCCGGCTGCTGTGTATGCATGAATAGGGTTTTCAACATCAGAAGAACTACCGTCACCAAAATCCCATTTATATTTAATTGCGCCGGTTGATTTATTGGAAAAGCTAACTGTAAAAGGTTTGCAGGAAACTGTTTTATCGGCTGCGAAATCTGCAATTGGTTTTGCTTTTACTGTGATTGATTGAATTATAGAATCTGAGCATCCGCCAAAATTATTCACAAGCTTTACAGTATATGTTCCTGCGATGGTGTAAGTTTTCGAGGGATTCATATCTGAAGAACTAGTGCCGTCTCCAAAATCCCATGTAACACTACCAGGCGCAGGAGTCGTAGTATTTGAAAAAGTTATGGATTGACCAGCACATAAAAAAGCCGGGATAACAAAGTCAGAGTTGATTGTTCCGATGCTGATTAAATTTTGTTTTTTGACTGTATCTCTGCATCCCTGTGAACTTACAGTGAGCAGTGAAACGGTATATGAACCCGGAGCTGTGTAGGAATGCACCGGATTAGCTGAAGCAGAGCTGGTACCGTCGCCAAAATCCCAGGTATATTGTAACACACCAGGGCCTGTTGATGTATTTTCAAAATTAATGGTTACCGGTGCTTTACACTGACCGGGATTGTTATTTGTAAAACCAGCTTTTACTCCATCACTCGTTTTTATATATGCATTCCTGCTAAAGGTTTTAACACAACCATAATTATTTGTCACTTTTAATGTTACTGCAAAATTTCCGGCGGATGTGTAAACATGGTAAGGGTTGGATAATGATGATGTAACACCATCACCAAAATCCCATTCCCATTTCTGTATGCTGCCACTGCTGGTTGAGCTTAGGTCTGTGAATTGTACACCAAGAGGAAAACAGCCTGCTGAATCAGAGGCTTTAAAATTTACAATGGGGTTGGGGTAAACAGTTAAATAGCTGCTTTTTATTAGAGAATCAGCACTGCCGGCTGTACGTATTACCAATTTTATCGTATATGTTCCCGGGTTAAAATAAGTGGCGGAAGGATTCTGCAGATAAGAAGTTACTCCGTTGCCAAGATCCCATTTCCATTGCGTAGGATTGCCAGTGGATAAATCTTTAAAGTAAACAACTAAAGGGGTGCACCCAGCAACAGGAGAAGCTGAAAATTTTGCTGACAATTGAGCCAGCAGTATACCATTGCTGATAAATGAGAGGACAAACAGGGTAATCCATCGGCGATGGATTTTAGCCAATACACACATAGGACGCTGGCTGGATTTTTGGTTTTTAAATAGGACTTTGGACGACAGGATAAAAATAGAAAAACTAATTACGAATAGTATGTTCTTATATTTCTTTTTCCAATAATTAGGTACTAGTACTGATTGAACTCTAGTAAACTTACGCTAAGTCTGGAGTAGAGTAAATAGAAAAAATTAGGTTAAGGGATCCCGGTTTTTACCGTGGATATTAGAAGCGATCTATTGAAAAAATAATCCAGGAAAGGAATTCTTTATCGCGGGTATTGTAATATCATTTCAGTCTTAGCCTGGAATTGGAACGGTGGATAATATTATTCTGTTCAATTTTATTATCAGTTATTTTGTTTTTTAATCTTGCTTTTACTTCATATATATCATTCCCTTTTCCTCCGTTCATTTCTATGCCGATATTTGATTTAGTATTTTCAGAAATAAAAAATTTATCGTCACCTTCAAACCCTTCAAGTATGATTCTTTTTGTTTCGCTATGCAAAAAACTACGGTCATATAATTTACGCCCCTCTTTTCCGTCTTTATTATCAAATACCGTGACTATAAGTTTATTATTATCGCTTCTTATTTTGAAAATCTCTTTTTTATCCGTTCCCTTGATTGTTACGATACGCGATAAAAATTCATAATATTTAATACCGGCTGTCAATAATTCATTTCTCCTCTTTTTAAATTTATCTACCATCACCGGGCCGCTTATGGGATATATTTCAGAGGGCATTCTTAGGAAGGCGTTTTGGACTAAATCGTCAGTTAATTTAGACTGAATTTCTTTTATTGCCCGTTCCCACTCTCCCCTATCCAGTTCATTTAAAAAAATAGCATCAAAACCCCATGATTTATAATTAAGATTTTTCAGCTTATCCAGATTGTTACTGTAGCCAACAAGGTGTTTCAAGGCTACCAACCTTGCTATTTTTACCAGCAATCCTTTTGAATTGAAGTATGCCTGGTCACGGTCACGGGGTATGGCATAATAATATTGCTGCTTGTTGCTATCAATCACCCCCCATCGCCATTGATCTGCATGCCTGTCCCAATCTGCAATCAACATATCCAATAATCTTGCTTTCAATACCTCCTGTTGAATAATAAGATGATCATTTTCCTTCACTAAATCTTCAAGGATATCAGCTGTGCTCTCCGTTTCCCTGTTATTTCGGGAAGGAAAACGTAACTCCAGCATGCAAATTGAATTTTTGAAGATATCCCGGTATTCACCAAAGTCAGGATCATCCGGAATATAATAAAATGTTGGTGACGGAACTATAATGCCAATGGCACTGGCTAAAGGTGGAATGGTAAGAGGTGAATATGGATGTGCAGCAGATATCATGTCCTGCACAATTCTTTCTGCAAATGTATTACGCAACCGGGGTGGCAGGTTGGGTTCTACATTTTTTTCCACGCTTCTCAATACCCATTCAATGCCCCGCTTGTCTACCATTTGCAGAGATTTTGTCTGCATACCACCACCTAATTCTTTTGGCGTATAGCCCATTGCTTTCATACTGAAAACAGGTAATTGAACGGGTGTCTGCCATTCCTTTCTGTAGTTTTTGCCCATAAAAAGTCTTCTTAGAAAAGAAGGATCTTCATATTTATTGCTGGCTTTGACTGTGACAAGATTATTTGTTGAAGATGTCTGCGCATAACCAAATAATGGTAGAGATAACAAGCAGGCTAAAAATACTTTTGCCATATATTTTACCGGATATTTCGGTTTCGTGAAATAAAGAAAAAATTCAATTCGCATAAATACACATGCAGGAATATCTAAAATAGTTTCTTTAAATTAAAGAGAATATTTTTTATCATCAAATGGCTGCTCTGCGCCAGGTTTGTAAAAGTTCAGCCCCAATTGCTGTCCGGCTGTTTATCTTAATTTCATCATTACCAATTACTGTGATTGAACCCGGCTTATATACTACCGTACCATCACAGGCGCTGACTAGGTTTTCCAAGCTGAAATTACCGCCCTGAAGGCTTTTTAGTCCTCTCCATACTATATCCCTTTCCCTGAGGCAATAATTGTTATTGTTAATGGTACGGGCTGTGCCATCACTCAAGCCAGGCACTACAGACACTATTGTTCCTTCCATAGCCCTGTTATCGCTTGAAGAGATTAATTGCCAGTTTCCATTAAGAGAAAAAAGGCCACCGCTGGTATTGGTAGGCAGGTTTTTAAAAGTATCACATTGTGTAAAAAAGGTTAGTATTGACAGTGTGATCAGGAAAAGTAAACGGTTCATAAACATGTTTTGTACAGTTATTTCATTAACTGTGCCAGACTATTAAAAAAATAATATGAAACTATCGTTGTGGTCGATAGGGAAAGCACACGAATCTTATATAAAAGAAGGTGTAGAAGAATACACAAAAAGAATATCAAAATATTATCCTGTAAAGTGGACCATCATCCCGGTACCTAAAAATGCCGGAATGCTCTCTGAAATGGACCTGAGAAAACGTGAAGGCGAAATTATAATGGAATGGCTGAAACCTGATGATTATCTGATTGCGCTGGATGAAAAAGGCAAACAATTGACATCCGAAGCCCTGTCTCAATTGATAGAACAGCGGGCTTCAGAGAATACAAAAAACATTGTTATTTTAATTGGAGGTGCTTTCGGACTGCATAAAATGATCCTGCAAAAAGCAAAGTTTGCCTGGTCGCTTTCTCAATTAACCTTCCCTCATCAATTGGTTCGTTTAATACTTGCCGAACAAATTTACCGCGCCTGCACTATTTTGCGCAATGAAAAATACCATCACAAATGAAAATATTACTCCGTCCATTTTTACCAGGGATTATAAATTGAATTATGTTCATTAAATTTTAAAATTTTTTATGCAGCTTTCTATAACACTTATTATCATCATTATTACTGTGTTGGTGTCTATTGGGGGGTTCAGTAATCAAAAAATAATTAATGATCTGATTTTCTATCCTCCAGCTGTCAGCATCAGAAAACAATGGTACAGATTCTTTGCCTGTGGATTGATACATGCAGATTTTGGTCACCTGCTTTTCAACATGCTTTCCCTTTACTTTTTTGGACCTGAAGTTGAAAAAGCTTTTGCACAAATTTTTGGAGAAGGTGGCAAGTGGATTTATTTAATCCTGTATGTATCATCATTACTCATTTCACTATTACCTACTTATTTTAAAAATAAAAACAATGCGCAGTACCGAAGTCTCGGCGCTTCAGGTGCGGTAAGTGCCGTTATTTTTGCAGGTTTAATGCTGGCACCTGGCACAGAGGTTTTCATTTTTTTCATTCCTATACCTATCCCGGGATTTATTTTTGCACCTCTGTATGTATTAATTTCTGCACTTCTTGACAGAAGAGGTGGAGATAATATTAATCACTCAGCCCATATATGGGGGGGGCTGTACGGGATATTATTCGTAATAGTAGCTGGATATTTTGTTCAGTACAATGCCATAAATGAGGCAGTCGATAGAATAAAATTATACATGCAACTCAAAGGTTGGATAAACTAAATTTTAATATTTGTGTTGTATTGTTTGTGACCTTGAACCGGTCATCAATGCGCATGCCTATTATCCATATTATTTTTTTATTTGTTTCTAATACCCATACTTTTTCTTTTTCTGTCTGAGAAAGTTTCTGATCTATAAAAAACCGTGCAATTTTTTTCTTTTTGCGCATGCCTAAAGGATAAAAGTAATCTCCCGTTTTCCATTTGCGCAAAATGAGAGGGAAATGAATTTCTTTAGCATCAACTTCTGCCATTGACTCATCTGTAGTAACGGATTTATGTTTGAAAATGAGCGGCTTGATCTTTAACCTGTAGCCATCAAAAACTTTTTCTTCTTCAGCCTGTTCTATCAGGATTATATTTTGTGCAGATGTGTACAATGGTGAGATGATCAGCCATGCACGGTTGCGTAATATACGGTGCGAGAGAGAAGTAATATATTTCCCGCTTTCGCCCGACAATAATTTGATTACTTGAGAAACCTGGTGAGACCCAAATCCAAATTCTTTAATGACTTCAAAAACAATAGTGTGAAGTGGGATAGCCTTTTGCAACTTCAAAACAGGAATATGCACTTCATTTTCTTTATACTCCAAAAATTTCTTCTTGTGAAATTCTATACCCTGTTTATACACCAATTCCACATCACCAAAGCGTTGGAAGTTATCAGCAATATTTTGTTTTACTGCAGGATATACCTTTTGTATGGATGGAATGATGGCCTGTCTTAAATAATTGCGTGTATAATCTGATTCATCATTGCTGCTGTCATGTACCCATTTTATCCCCTGGTGCTGAGCATACTGCATCATATCTTCTTTGTATGCAAATAATAAAGGGCGGATAATATTACCCTTTTTTGGTTGTATACCCCTAAGACCTGTGATACCTGTGCCCCTGAAAAAATTCATCATCGCAGTTTCTATGTTATCATCCTTATGATGAGCAGTAACAATATATTGAGGAAATGATTTAAGATCCACTATGGCATCGCTTGTATTCCTTTGTTCTTCACCATTCACTATTTGTTGAAACCATTCGTAACGTAACTTGCGGGCAGCCTCCTGGATAGAAATTTTATTTTTCTCTGCGTATTCTTTAGTATCAAATTTTTTAACGAGTGCAGAAACATTTAACTCATCTGCAAGCTCTCTTACAAACAGTTCATCACGGTTGCTTTCTTCACCCCTAAGAGAAAAATTACAATGAGCTATGCTAAAATAAGCCCCGGAATCCTTTAATAAATAACACAGGATCACCGAATCTACTCCCCCGCTTACCGCTACTAATAAATGGTCGCTTTTATTGAAAAGTTGATGATTGGAAATATAATCCTTAAATCGCTGGAGAAGTGACAATGTGAAATAATTAATATTAAAAAAAATGGAAATGAGTGCCTTAAGCACTAAATTCTTGCTGTACAAAAAATCAATTCAGGTACTCTATTCAATAAACCAGTTCTTCATAAGCAGACTGCAATTCATTGTATGCATGCAGTTCGCAATGTAGTTTTGCCTGCTTCATACCTTTCTCATATACTTTTATCGCCGCCTCATTATCAGCAGCCCTTTCCAATAATTTTGCCAGATGATAATAACTGCCAATATAATTTTCATCTCTTTCAAGCAACTCTTCAAAAAGTCGTTTGGCTGTAGTATCATCTCCAAGTTTAATGTATTCAAGTGCCAATGCATGTTTTATAAAACTATCATCCGGGTTTACAATTAAAAACTCTTTTAAGCTTTCTATTCTGTCCATTTTGAATATACCTGTTTGCGTAATTTTGCGCCTTATATTTGCACCTCATTAGTTGCTTATGCAACTAAGTATAAAATATTATTATGAAAATTCTGGTATGTATCAGTAAAACCCCGGATACAACTGCAAAAATAGCCTTCACGGATAACAACACGAAATTTGCGGAAGCAGGTGTGCAATGGATCATTAATCCATATGATGAATGGTATGCGCTTATTCGTGCCATTGAAATTAAAGAAACTGATTCGGCGACAATAATTCACCTCGCGAATGTTGGTGGAGCTGATGCCGATCCTATCATCCGGAAGGCGCTTGCCCTCGGAGGTGATGAAGCAATACGAATCAATACAGAGCCTTCAGAATCATATTTGGTAGCCATGCAGCTTGCTGAAATAGTAAAATCCGGTAATTATGACCTGGTGCTGACTGGCAAAGAAACGATAGACTATAATAACGGTGCAGTTGGAGGCATGCTTGCTGAAATTCTTGATCTACCCTATGTAGCGTTGGCAACCAATCTACAAATATCAGGAACTGTTGCTACAATAAAAAGAGAAGTACAGGGAGGAGAAGAAACTGTGGAAGTTCCATTGCCGGTAGTAGTGAGTTGCCAAAAAGGAATGGCCGAAGCCCGCATTCCCAACATGCGTGGCATTATGGCTGCGAGAACAAAACCTTTGAAAGTACAGGACCCTGTAGCCGTAGAGGTTATGACAAAAGTTTCTGAATTTCATTTACCCCCCCCAAAGGCTGGAGTGAAACTCGTAGCCCCGGAAAATGTAGATGAGTTGGTGCGTTTGCTGCACGATGAAGCTAGAGTAATCTGACCAAATATCTATTTCTATCTGAAGAATTTCAATGCGGATTTAATGAATTTTCTAAATTATAATCATCGCTAATTTTTGAATACTCTTATTAATTGCAAATTACTTATCGAATAAATTAATTGAAGTATGAGCGTTTTAATTTTTATTGAACATACTGAAGGTCAAATAAAAAAAGCCTCTCTGGAAGCCTTAACCTATGGTGCCAGGCTTGCTGAGCAAACCGGCGATACAGCAGAAGGACTGGTACTGGGCACTCCATCCGATGATATTGCTTCATTAGGTAAATATGGTGTAAAAAAAATTTACCAGGTGCAACATGATATACTTCACCATTTCGATTCACAGGTATATACCAAACTGATTTCACATATAGCAGAAGAAACTAACGCACAGACCATTATTTTCTCTAATAATCCTGCAGGTAAATCATTAGCTCCGCGGGTTGCTGTCAGGCTAAAAGCAGGTTTGGTTGCCGGTGCTATCGCTTTACCCGAAACCAAAGATGGATTTATTGTCCGTAAAAATGTTTTTTCAGGTAAAGCATTTGCCAATGTAGGTGTAAAAACTGAAAAGAAAGTAATAACACTTAATGTCAATTCTTTCACGATTGCAGAGACCGGCGGTACAGCCGAAATCGTGCAATATGAAGCGACAATAGATACGCCAAAAATAAAAGTATTAAATACTACAAAAACTACCAGCTCCATAGCACTTACCGAAGCTGAAACAGTAGTGAGCGCAGGCAGGGGTTTAAAGGGTCCGGAAAATTGGAAGATGGTAGAAGACCTTGCTCAATTACTCGGCGCAGGTTTAGCTTGCAGCCGGCCTGTCGCTGATGCGCATTGGCGTCCGCATAACGAACATGTTGGCCAGACAGGTATTGCTATTGCACCAAACTTATACATCGCTATCGGCATCAGCGGGGCCATTCAGCATCTTGCAGGAGTAAACAGGAGTAAGGTGATAGTGGTAATAAATAAAGATCCTGAAGCACCATTTTTCAAAGCAGCAGATTATGGAATAGTAGGGGATGCATTTGAAGTAGTCCCCAAAATGATAGAGGCAGTAAAGAAAGTAAAAGGGCTTTCATAATACATATAAATGAATGCGATAAGTTTAGCGTTACTGCTTTAGCCTATGGCTTTAAATTGACCTAAAATATGTAGGTTTGTAAACTGTTGCTTAAGCTTAGATTTAAACAGGTTATGAAGAAAATAGAATTGGAAATTGTGGCCCTTTCCCATAGCATTACACAAACCCATTCATATGCTGTGGTACTAGGTGAAGTTAATGGGTTGAGGAGGTTACCGATTGTTATAGGTGGTTTTGAAGCACAGGCAATTGCCGTAGCATTGGAAAAAATGCAACCAAGCCGCCCTCTGACTCATGACCTTATGAAAAATTTTATGACTGCTTTTAATATTGATCTTCACGAGATCATTATTTCCGATCTTCAGGAAGGTATATTTTATTCCAAGCTCGTTTGTTCTTCAGATAATGATACGATTGAAATTGACTCACGTACATCCGATGCACTTGCTTTAGCAGTGCGATTCGGATGCACTGTATATACATACGAAGACATTTTGGAAAGCGCCGGCATAATGAGTGAAGACACAGGCAGCACGGACAAA
>MWVX01000505.1_pt1 | contig 12319 bp, 12 predicted proteins | sample 1047311 | NCBI WGS metagenome assembly MWVX01 (sample SAMN06349984, study PRJNA376086) | soil metagenome | isolation source: MtG-4 sample Antarctic (ecotone) soil | place: Antarctica | collected 2015-01-13
GTTATAAATATACGTATGAGACTCATATAATTTGAAGCAGTGGTAATAACAAATGGTGAACAAATGCGGAAACTTAAGCCGGAATACTTCAATTAGAATAATGCTTCTTACCTTCATGCAAATGTGGAAAATTGTACGCAAGAAAAGTGAATTTTTGTTCTCCGACTGCCCTGTTATTAAGCCGCATGAAGTATATGCGGGTCAAAATGATGGCTTAATTTTTATACATGTAATAACAAACAAATAATTATGAAAAATTACATTCCTGCATTTTTTTTAATTCTCTTTTCAGTTTTTTCAATGAATTCTTTTGCACAGATAGATAGCAGTAAAATCGCTTCTACAGAACGGCAAATTGAAAAGGACCAAAAAAAAGCTGATAGATTAGAGCGAAAGGCTAAAAAGCAGGAAAGAAAGAAAAAACGCCATGAAATGAAAATGGAACGAAGAGAGAAAAAAAGGGAACGGAAGCTAAAAAGTATCGAAAAGGGAGAAAGGAAAATAGAAGACCTAAAAAAAGACTCGACAAATACCGGTGCCAATATTAGTCTTTACAGGCATGGGCCAATACAAAGCCAATTACCCAATGTTTTTATTGTTCCTTCTTTTCAGTGCATTGCTGCCATTGACAAATTGAGGAACAATTCTTTAAGATTATTATTAGATCCTCATGTTTTTATAAAACCAGAGCTAATCTAGGTCCTGGCGCCAACGGTTGCATTTGAAAGTATGAAAGAAATCAAATTGGCTTGAAGTTTAATAAATAAAAAAGCGACATTATTCGTTGCCGCTTTTTTCATTACCAATTAGAAAAAAAATTGTTCTTTCACAATTTTTCCATCTTTTACTTCATACACCGCTATTTCATCCATCTGCATGCGGCCTGCACCTTTCATAGTAACGTCCATGCCCATACCAACAGAAAAATGATTTCCTCCAACAACTGCTTCGCTACACCATCCACTATGCATTTCTTCAATCATATTATTAAAATCTTCTCCTTTTTTCTTTATGGCATCCATGCCTTCTGCATTTTTTAATCCCATGGCTGCTGCGTGTGGCGGCTCTATGCTAACCGCACTATCTGCATAAAGTTCTTCCTGTATTTCTACCCATTTATTTTCCTTAGCGAGTTCAGAAAAACGGTTTGTTACTTCCTGTGTGGTCATAACGGCTTCTTGTGTTGTCATGGCTTTAAGTTTTTGGTTTAATAATTTTTTAAAAAGTTAGTACAATTATAAACATGCCCGCATTAAATTATGATGAACTGCTGTTTAATTATTTGGACAAAACTTCTTACCTTTTTATAAAATTTTTTATGGAGCTTGACTGGAGTAAGTTTCAGCTCAAAATAGCCATTAAAGCAGATGTTGCCGGTATCTATCATGCATGGGCAACACAGCAAACACTTGAAAACTTTTTTTTACGAAAGGCTGAATTTACAAAACAAGATGGCAATAAAAGATATAGGTCGAGTGCTGTTGAAGTGAATGACACCTACGAATGGATGTGGCATGGCTATAGTAATGAAGTTGTGGAAAAGGGAAAGATCATCCAGGCTCACGGCAAAGATTTTCTGCAATTTAGTTTTAGGAAGGCTGGCAATGTATCGGTAAATATAAAAGAAGAGGCAGGTGAAAATATGCTATGGTTGGTGCAGGATAATATCCCTACAGATGAAAAGGGAAAGGAATATTATCATTTGGGTTGTAGCAAGGGTTGGGTGTATTAACTGGCAAATTTAAAATCAATGCTTGAAGGAGGTATAGACCTTCGAAATAAAAAAATTGAATTGACTGATGTGATTAATTCGTAAACGCCGTTGATATTTTAGCTTGGAAATTTTATACAGGGGTAAGCGAGCCGCGGTTATCAAAGGCGGGTAATATCCTGGAAAACTTGCCGATCAGCGTAGGCTCATATCGAAGCCCACCTCAAATCAACTTGAGCAAATATCTATTTTACTTGTCCTTTATTAATCTCCTCTACCCTTTCTTCAAAATGTTTCGTTTCTTCTTCAGGGTGCTCTATACGGTGCTCAACATCTTTTTTAGTCATTATTTTATACAATTGTATCAATGCGGTTAATGCAAAAATGCCGCCGATGACCCAGTTTAAAATATCCTGGTTTGTATTCAGTTTATTTGCGATCATTTGCCCGCCAAAAATAAAAACACAGTTGCCTAAAATAGTGCCTAAAGCAATGCCGCCAATATAACTATTGTAGTGACTGTTTTGGGGTAACAATATTTTTTTTGTAAACAGCACAGTGCTCCAGCCAAACCAGAATGGAATTTGCACAGGGTTGAGGGCGCACATAATAAGGCCTAATAAAAAACGGTTTAATGTACTGCTAAGGATAACATTTTCCTTTTCAGATGGGTGCGTTGCAACATAAAAACTCGAAATGGCTAAAGCTACTACAATCCCCAGCGTTACCCATTCCAGTATGCGGAACAATGTATGCTGCCTGCGTACCCAGTCCATTGCCACCAAAGAAATACGCACATACATTATTTCCGATGTTAAAGTGCCCAGTGCAAAAAGAGCTGCCTGTACTATACCATCGCTAATTGAAATTTGCATGGTAGCAATGTTCAGTGTACCCAACGGCAAAGAGCCTAAAAAAGAAATAAACATTCCTGTAAAAAAAATACGACCCAATTTTGACATGCAAAACTTTTAGCTACAACCGAAAATATATATTTATAGTGAATTGGCTTTTGCCGGGCATTTTAATTTTTGCATTTTGTTTTTGGCTACAGAAAAAAAAATATGAAACTAAAAACATGTCTCTCTTTAGAAGATGGGACTACTATTCGCTAAATAGTATCCAATTTCTTTAACACTTTAAAATGCTTTTTTGAATTTCGTAAAAACCTCCATCCTTTCATAAATGGCCAGGGTTTTAAACCTTGCTTTCGGTTGTAAAGCGATATTTGGTAGAGTACCTCCCAGTGTTTTAAAATTTCTTTATAGGCGCCCAAAAGTGTGTAGCCTGAATTGTAAATGTGATTTGGCTCTGCTCCGCAACCATTATACTCAAGTAATAAAAAGCTCTGTCCTTCCTTTAGATCGGCCAGGGAACTTGCTTTCAGATCATATCGTCCATAATAAAAATATTTTGAGTGATGGTTGAGTTCATCAAATACGTTACATAACTGTTCATCAATTTCATTTTGCAGGTTAATAAAATTCCCTCCCCGGTTTAAATTGGCAGCATGAGTTAGATAGTATTTTTGACCGTGTGGAATAATGCTTTTAAGCCGATCCTGGTGCCATTTAACTAACTCGCCTAAACGATGCTTAGCCTTTGGATGATGATGTATCAGTTGCAATAAGGAATCGTTCCCATTACCCGTCACTGCCAATGGTTCTTTTTGTAAAAAGCCGGTTATCACGCCTTTTGTTTGGTTGGGATAACGATAATAAAAAACACTGTACTCTATTGGGTAATGTATAAGGTCCTGTATAATGTAATCTGCCGGCATTAATTGATGGTACTCAATTAACTGATCTTCTTTCTCAATCTTGCGAAATAGAATACCGCTCATGCCAACGTCTGGTTTTACAACAAAAGGATAAGTAAATTCTGCATCTGAGATCATTCTTTTAATTTTATCAAAATGCTTTGGAGGCTGGATATATATGGTTTTCGGATAACTGCCTGGTGGCAATTGCTCATACATTTCTTTTTTGCTCTCCCCTTCAAAACCTCCAAATGTCAACGTAGGATTGGAAGGTGTAAAAAACCACATGTAGCCTGAGCGCAGGCAATACCAAAGCCAAATTGGAGTAATGAAAAAATACCGGAACCTGAAAGGCCATAATTCCCAGTTACTCCACTTCTCAAAAAATTTGTTCATGATTGATGGCTGCAAAAATAATTACTGCTGAATGGTTTAAGCAATTAAAAGGAGTTAGGCTTATCAAATGGTCGCCGGTTTATGGAAAACACAAACCGCTGGCGCCGCCATGGGCAGTGTCCCCACTGCCCACAATTAAAGCGACAATTTGAAACGAAACCAATGAGTTGGACTTTCAAAGAGTTGATGCCTTATTTTTGAAACAAGAAAATATTTGTATGCAGGTTAAAACAATGGCTGAAGTGGTGGCTAATGGTGAAACACCGGATGTATTATTTTGGGTTGGCTGCGCAGGAAGCTTTGACCAGCGGGCACAAAAAATTACAAAAGCCTTTGCTACAATTTTAAATAAAACAGGGGTGAATTATGCCATTCTTGGTGCCGAAGAAGCCTGCACCGGCGATCCTGCCAGGAGAGCGGGCAACGAATTTTTGTTCCAGATGATGGCCTATCAAAATATTCAAACGCTGAATAATTACGGCATAAAAAAAATTGTAACCACCTGCCCTCATTGCTTTAATATTTTTAAAAACGAATACCCGGAGTTAGGTGGAACATATGAAGTAATTCATCACACCAGCTTTTTACAAGGTTTAATTGATGAAGGAAAAATTAAGATGAAGGATGAAGGAACGTTTCGAGGCAAACGAATTACTTACCATGATAGCTGTTATTTAGGAAGGGCTAACGATATATATGAGGCGCCGCGCAAAGTGTTGGAGGCCCTCGATGCGCAATTAGTAGAGATGAAGCGTTGCAGGAAAAATGGTTTTTGTTGTGGCGCCGGTGGAGCGCAAATGTTTAAAGAAGAAGAACCGGGTAAAATAAGAATTAACTGGGATCGGGCTAATGAAGCAATTGATACAGGTTCAGCAATAGTTGCTGCCGCGTGCCCCTTTTGTAATACCATGCTCACTGATGGTGTAAAAGCTGCGGAGAAGGAAGAAAATGTACAGGTATTGGACGTAGCTGAATTGGTTGCTGCCAGTATGGAATGAGCATTTAAGTTGATGTGCATTATTTTTTCTTTTATTAGAATATACAACTTCACCAATTGCAAGCGATTCTGCAGAAAGAGACTGATTTTTGCAAGGTCATTTAAACTATAGGTTTTTTGTTTTTGGCGATAAACAGATTTCCTCTACATTTGCACCTCATCGCGAAGTAGAGCAGCGGTAGCTCGTCGGGCTCATAACCCGAAGGTCGGGAGTTCGATCCTCCCCTTCGCAACGCAAGCCTCCTTAGAGGCTTTTTTTATACCCAAACCTGGAGAAGTAATAATGGCTGTTGGAAGTATCAGCTTTTTTTCTAATTAACTTCCGCGGTACTTTGTAAACACAATGAAATCAGGCTTTGTAAATATTTTTGGCAGGCCCAATGCCGGCAAAAGCACTTTATTAAATGCGCTAATAGGCGAAAAGCTGGCTATTGTTAGCTCCAAAGTTCAAACCACACGTCACAGAATAAAAGGAATATTAACTACAGAAGCTTGTCAGGTTATTTTTTCAGATACACCTGGTATTATTGAACCGAAATACAAACTGCACGAAAAAATGATGCAGGCTGTTAAAGGCTCGCTGGAAGATGCTGATGTAGGTTTGCTGATAATAGATATTAATGACAACTGGGAAGACTGTGATGCCATTTTTTCTGCACTGAAATTAAAAGTCCCTTGTATCGTGCTGCTAAATAAATTGGATAAAGCAAACGAAGAAAAAATAAAAAAGGCCACAAGTTTTTTTGCAGCCAAACCTTATTGCACCGAAGTAATAGCTATATCTGCTTTAAAAGGCTTAAATACCGAAAAGCTTTTGCAACTCATTACAGATAAACTGCCGGAAGGGGAGCCTTTTTATGCCCCCGATGAAATGACCGATCTTTCCGAACGTTTTTTTGTAGGAGAAATGGTAAGAGAAAAAATCTATGATCTGTTTGAAGAAGAAATTCCTTATCAAACTACCGTATTAGTGCACGAGTTTAAACAGAAAACTGGTTTGATAAAGATCGGGGCTAATATTATTGTTCAGCGGGAAACGCAGAAATCAATTATCATTGGCGAGGGGGGAAGAATGATAAAAAAAATTGGCAGCGAGGCAAGAAAGGATATTGAAAAATTTTTAAGTCAAAAAATTTTTTTAGAGCTTTTTGTAAAAGTTCGTCCCAAGTGGCGTGAAAATGATATTTTTTTAAAAGAGTACGGCTATTAATGATGGCTAAATCTTAAATTAGAGTATGTCTTTTACTTCCCTGACAAAGTACTTTATAAATTTTTTGTGCATTTATATTATATGTTCCTTATGCCAGTTAAATGCCCAGGTATTTATTGAAAAAACCGATGGTGGATTTGGCGGAAAGCCCTCCAGTTATATGGTTTATGGCAGTGGAGACCTTTCCAAAAGACTTCCTTATGATAAAATAAAAGGAAGCCCTTTTTGGAGCGATGAATATAAATTAGCTGCTTTATATTCCGGGAAAAACATCATTTCCACCCGGCTCATAAAATTAAACCTGGCTACTAATGAAATCTATTTTTTGAAAAATGATGAAGAGCTTGTACTTGAAAATAATGATGTGAGTAAGCTAGTATTCTACCAGGGAAAGGACACTTCTGCCACTGCAGCAATATTTATACGTGAGGTTCCTAATTTATTTATCAGAGATTTAAAAGTTGATGATTTCATCCAATTGCTAAACAAGGGAAAATACCAGCTTTTAAAATATACAAAACGAATAGTTGGCGATGAAGATTCTTTATTTGGTACACAGAAGCGTTATTTTTTTAAAGATGAATTACATTACCTGGTAAGGGTCGATGATAAAATTGATAAAATAAAAAAGCTAAATGAAGAATACTTGCTTTCCCTCCTTCCTTCGGCCTCAAACCATAAGGCGTGGATAAAAGAAAATAAGATCAGTTTCAAAAAGGAAGAAGACTTAATTCGTTTTCTTAATTACTATAATTCTCAAACTTCCTCTACCCCCATTAAGTAAAGCTTAATTTCGGCCTCTTTTTAAGGTTAAATTTTATTGCAGTATGTCATTTACAGTAGCAGTGGTCGGAAGGCCAAATGTTGGAAAGAGTACTTTTTTCAACCGTTTATTAGAGCAGCGCAAGGCCATTGTAGATAATATCAGCGGTGTTACCCGCGACAGGCAATACGGTGTTGCAGACTGGAATGGCAAATCCTTCAATGTAATTGATACCGGTGGCTTTGTACCGGAAAGCGAAGACATTTTTGAAAGAGAAATTAAAAAGCAGGTGCTGATTGCGATAGAAGAAGCCAGTGCTATTCTTTTTATAGTTGATGCAGCAACCGGTATAACAGATCTTGATGATGCTATGGCCAATTTGTTGCGCCGTTCTCCAAAACCAGTATTTTTAGTTGTAAATAAAGTTGATAATAATGAGCGCCTGCTGGAAGCAACAGAATTTTACAGTCTTGGTTTTGATAAAATTTTTTTCCTTGCCGCTATTAGCGGTAGCGGTACGGGGGAACTGCTGGATGCGGTAACAGATTTAATCAAAGAATCGGAAAGTGAGGGGGTTTTAGAAGAAGATGCATTGCCAAAGTTTGCTATTATTGGCCAACCCAATGTTGGCAAATCTTCTTTGTTAAATGCATTGATTGGGAAGGAGAGAACTATAGTGAGTGATATTGCAGGCACTACGAGAGATACCATTCACACACGGTATAATTTATTTCAAAAAGATTTTGTTTTGATAGACACGGCAGGCATCCGGCGAAAGTCTAAAGTGCATGAAGACCTTGAATTTTATTCGGTTATCCGGGCAGTAAAAGCATTGGACGAGACGGATGTGTGCCTGCTTTTATTAGATGCTGAAAAAGGAATTGCTGCGCAAGACCTGAATATTTTTAGTATGGCGGTAAAAAAAGGAAAGGGAATAGTAGTGCTGGTTAACAAGTGGGACCTTGTAGATAAAGAAACTAATACGGCAAGGGATTATGAAAAAACATTAAAGAAAAGATTAGAGCCTTTTACCGATGTGCCGATTTTATTTATTTCGGCTTTAGAAAAAACCCGGATCTTAAAAGCGATGGAGATTTCGCTTGATGTTTATGAAAACCGGCAGCGCAAAATCCCTACATCCAAATTAAATGAAGTGATGCAAAAGGCTGTTGAAGCACACCATCCACCAGTGGTCAGGGGTAACCCAATCAGCATTAAGTATATTACTCAATTACCAACCTTGGTTCCCTCTTTTGCTTTCTTTTGTAATTATCCTGACGATATTAAACTCCCCTATCGCAATTACCTGGAAAATAAATTAAGAGAAAACTTCAATTTTACTGGTGTGCCTGTACGCATCTTCTTTAGAAAAAAGTAGAAAAATGTGATAATTAGAATCAGATTTTAGTGAAACAACCTTTAGCTTTGCCGCCATAATTCACTTTAAACAAAAAATAATGAAAAAATTTCTTGCCGTAGTTGCGATTGCAGCTACCACATTGGTTGCCTGTAATAATGATGCAGATAACACTACGACTACAGATTCTATGAACACTATGTCAACTGATACTTCGAGCATGATGAGTTCGCCTACTACAATGGAAAGCACCAGTTCTAACGAAGGAATGATGATGATGAAGGATGGTAAAATGATGATGATGAATGATGGTCAGACAATGATGATGGACAAAGATATGACTACAACAAATGGGACTATGGTGATGATGAGCGGGGAAGTAATGATGAAAGATGGCAAAAAAATGATGATGAAAGAGGGAATGGCAATTGATAAAGATGGTAATATGATGGACAAAGACGGGAAAATGATGGATAAGATGAATCAGTAAAATGTTGAGGATATAACGAATTGACTTAGCTGAATATTGATTTAGTAAAGGCCCTCCAAAAACCGGAGGGTTTTTTTATAGATTAAATTCAGAAGTGATTATGCCGATTTGTTTTTTAAAATTTTTTAATGCGACTTTTTGTTCTTTAATAAATATATTGTCATCCAGGTTTCCTAATACCTCTTCCATTTCCTTATCGTTCTCATAAAGCATTTTTCTGAAAGCATTTTGATAATCCTTAGCCCTGGAATTGTATATATTTTTATACATCCATTCTTTTGTATCAATAGCCTGGTGAAGCAGGCTTTTAAATAAAGCCGGAGAAAAACCTTTGGAAGTGATCTTTAATATTTCGAATAAGGCCGCAAAGCCGTGTTGTAATTTTTGTTCATTGTATAATTCACCGTTTTTACGGTAAAATAAATGAACTTCTTTCCAGGATGTGATGTGACCGCCTTTTATACTTTTAAATAAATTGTCTACTTCATTGTTTGGTAAAAGCTGGCCGCCAACATTTTGCCATTCTAAATGCAAGGTCGCAGAAGGCAGTGATTTTAATAAACTATCAAAAGAAGAAATTCCTGCTTTAGAAATATGATTAACAAGCTGATTGATTCCGTAATAAATAATTAATTGCTTATAAATTACATACGCCTCTTTTACCTTTATTAACTGAGTTGGGCGATTATTATTTTCAAAACCAACAGCATTTATTTCAACATTTTTTAAATCTGTATTTGGGTCTTCCAATATTAACTGTCCCGCTTCTAATAAATCTTTTTCATTTTTTTTAGCATTATTTTTTTCTACTGCTATGGCGGTAAATTTTTTTAGGAGATTAATGGCTGTAAAGATTTCATTGATGCTATCCGGTGCCAGGTAATCGTATTCAATCAGTTGTGTTTTATCTGTACGCTTATCCCGGTCAACGTATTTATGGGCATTGCGTGCCAGGGCATACATATTATACATAAACCAATACGCCGGCATAATAACCAATTTATTTTCGGTTTCATCGTTGCTGATTAAACTAAATGGCAGGGGAATATTGAGTTCATTTGGGTAGTCGCCTTTTGCTATTAAAGTGTAAGTTGCAAATTTGGAATTATGCTTTAAGCTAACGCAGAGGCCCGGCCAAAATCCGCGTCCAGCCACTATTTCCCCATCGGCTGCGCGGCTGTTATGATTAGAACCGATAGTGACACCTGCTGCAATATTGCTTTGACCCATTACCACGGAAGCGCATAAAAATGAATTGTTATGGTGCTGCTCATGCGCAGGAAAAATAAGTGAGTTTAATACTTCGCAGCAGGAGATAGTGGCGTTATTACCTAAATAAGAATTGATCAGCCTGGCGCCATATTTCAATTGCGAATGGGAAGCTATTTGAAAACGCACGGCTTTTACACCGTAAAAAATGCGGCAACCAAAACCAATGATCCCATTCACTAATTCACATCCTTCACCAATTTGCGTTGGTGCTTCGTTAGATGAATTGACGGTTAGGTTTTTTAATTTATTTGCACCCTTTATATACGCATCGCTGCCTACCCAAACATCTTTAATAATGCTTGTATTTTTTATAACTGTTCTGTCGCCTATTTTACCATAATACCCACGTTGCTTATCAAACTTGCGTTCTGTAAACTCCCTGAATTTCTCTAACAATTCTTTATCATCCCTGTACTTCGACCATAGCCATGCATCTCCCGGCAACATACCATTGAAAGGTAAAATCTTTCGCCCGGCATTTTCATTACACACTTCCAGCCACACCCTTACTGCTTCTTCTTCGCCTTCTTTAATTATACCATTACCAAATTTTGAGTGGTTGGTGGTGTGCAATTCATGAATATTAGCAAGCATTACTTCACTGCCAACAATATAATGCGAGAGGTAGTTTACATTATTAAGCACTACATTATCACCAAAATCGCAACTGATAATAGTACTGTTGTACAACCCCACCGGCATACATACATTATGGTATTCAAGTGAAAAAGGTTCAAGCATCCCGATGCGAACGAGACCAAAAAATTTGCAGTTTTTTACCAGCTCTGGGTTAAAGGCATTCGATACAAAAATATTTGTCCAGTTATCCGAAGTGTTGCTGTTACGAACTAATACTTCAATTTCATAAGAAGATAGATTACGGTATGCGATCCCATTTCTATTCTGCAGGTTGCGTAAATGATATTCATCTTTACCTTCGGGCAAAAAGTTTGGAGATATAAATTCATATCCAATAGAACTGAGTAATTTTTTATTGACTTTATTCATGAAGAAAAAGCTTTAAGTTACAGCGGGTTATTCAACGGTTACAGACTTGGCGAGATTTCGGGGTTTGTCAACATCTACTCCTTTTAATATACCAATATAATAAGCAAGTAACTGCAAGGGAATAGTACTTAACATAGGAGCCATAATTTCATCAGCTTCGGGGACAATAATTACATCATCAGCCAAAGCCATACTTTGCTCATCGCCTTCGTTTATCACCGCAATTACTTTTCCTTTCCGGGCCTTTATTTCCTGCATATTACTCAACACTTTTTCATGGTAAGAATCTTTTGTAGCAATAAAAACCACCGGCAAATTATGATCTACAAGAGCAATAGGCCCGTGTTTCATTTCAGCAGCCGGGTAACCTTCTGCATGTATGTAAGAAATTTCTTTCAATTTTAATGCTCCTTCTAATGCTACAGGAAAATTATACCCGCGGCCCAAATACAAAAAGTCTTGTGCATCTTTATATTTTTCTGCCAATACTTTTAAATGATCATTTTGTTGCAAAACCGTTGTAACCTTCTCCGGAATAGAATCAAGTTCTTTTAATAATTGTAAATAGCGGTCATGATCTAATACACCTTTTTCATAACCAATTTTTAAGGCGACCATAGTTAATACAGCTAATTGTGCAGTAAATGCTTTTGTAGAGGCTACACCAATTTCAGGGCCCGCATGTGTGTAAGCCCCTGCATCAGAAACCCGTGCAATAGAAGAACCTACCACATTCACAACGCCTAAAATAATGGCGCCTTTCGCTTTTGCATTTTCTATAGCTACTAATGTATCTGCTGTTTCACCGCTTTGTGAAATTGCAATGATCACATCGCCTTTGTTAATAACAGGATTGCGATATCGAAACTCAGAGGCGTATTCCACTTCAACATTTATGCGGCAGAGCTCTTCAAAAATATATTCTGCTACCAACGCAGCATGCCAACTTGTACCACATGCAACCATTACAATCCGGTTGGCATTCATTATCTGCTCTGCATATTTTTCAATGCCGCTCATGGTTATGGTTCCTGCATTAGCATCTAACCTGCCCCTTAAACAATCATAAATTGTTTGCGGCTGCTCAAAAATTTCTTTCAGCATAAAATGTTCATAACCGCCTTTCTCAATGGCCGCCAGTTCCATATCCAGCTTTGAAATAAAGGGAGTTTGCCTTTCGTTGCCGAGGTTTTTTAATATTAATTCATCTGCTTTAATAATAGCCAACTCATAATCGTTTACATACACTACTTCCTTTGTGTACTCAATAATAGGTGAGGCATCAGAAGCAAGAAAATGTTCTCCCTTCCCAATACAAATAACAAGCGGACTTCCTTTGCGAGCGGCAATTAATGT
>MWVX01000506.1_pt1 | contig 12311 bp, 15 predicted proteins | sample 1047311 | NCBI WGS metagenome assembly MWVX01 (sample SAMN06349984, study PRJNA376086) | soil metagenome | isolation source: MtG-4 sample Antarctic (ecotone) soil | place: Antarctica | collected 2015-01-13
TGACGATTCGGTCAGGATGCGGCTCGTGTCAGATGTGCCGCTCGGCATTCTACTCTCCGGCGGAGTTGATTCTTCCGCAGTTGCGGCTTTTGCTACGCAGTTTTCAACCGAAAAAGTGAAGACGTTTTCCATCGGTTTTGAAGAAGATTCATTTGACGAATCGAAGTTTGCTCGCGCCGTTGCGGCGCATCTCGGAACGGAGCATTACGAAGATAAATTGAGCGTCGAAAAGGCGGCGGATTTAATTTCAGAAATCGGCGGCTGGCTTGATGAGCCGATGTCTGACGGCTCGCTCCTTCCGACGCTTCTGCTGGCGCGGTTTGTCAAAAAATACGTGACAGTGGCGCTCGGCGGCGACGGCGGCGACGAAATTTTCGCCGGTTATCCGATGTATTTCGGACATAAAATGGCGCGTGTTTATGATTCGATTCCGCGCTTTTTGCGAAGCGGCTTGATTGAGCCCATTGTCAACAACTTGCCGGTCAGCACGAAGAATCTTTCGTTTGATTATAAAGCGAAACGCTTTGTTGCGGCTTCAAAATATGATTTGGTTACGCGCCACCATTCTTGGTTTGGCTCATTTTCGATTGACCAACAAAATGAATTATTGAGCAAAGATGTTCTAGCGCAAACTTCAAGCGACATTTATAAAGGAGCGAAAGATTTATTGAAAATCACGGACGCTCAAAATGAAATCGAGCAGATGCAGTTTTTGGATATGAATTTTTATATGGCGGAGGATATTCTGACAAAGGTTGACCGCGCTTCGATGGCGGTTTCACTCGAAGTTCGCGCACCGTTTCTTGATCCGCGCGTAGCGGAATTCGCCGCAAGCTTGCCGCCGGAATACAAATTAAACGGCAATAAAGGCAAATATATTTTGAAAAAAGCCGTTGCGGATTTGTTGCCGAAAACTATTTTGCAGCGTCCCAAAAAGGGCTTCGGTATTCCGATTGCGGAGTGGCTCAAAAACCGTCTAAATCCATTGATGCACGATTTGCTTGGGATTGATAGATTAAAGAATCAAGGCTTATTCAATGCCGATTTCGTGCAGAAACTTATTAAAGAACACGAGCAAAATATTGCCAGCCACCACAAGCAGCTTTGGACTCTGCTCGTCTTTCAGCTTTGGCATGAAAATTTCTTTCTTAAAAATCGTTGAGTTATCATACGGTCAAAAAATAAGCGAAATTCAACTGACTAAAAGGTAAGTTGTGCAAATAATTAACCGCCTTCGTTTAGTAAAATAGAAACTCACAATAGAAAGAACGACAGCGCCGCAAAAACAATTTGAATGGTGAATGTTAAAAGGTAAGTGGTAATATTGCCGCTTACCTTTTACTTTTTATGAATAATTCCACACTGATTTTATTGATTGTTTTGTTTTTTATCACCAGCGCAATCGGTGTTGTCACGGGCAGCAATTCTTTGATCACTGTGCCAGTAATGTTTCAGTTTGGCATTGATCCGAAAATCGCCGTCGCCACCAATATGTTCGGGCTCACGTTTATGAATATTGGCGCGATTATTCCCTTTATGAGGCAGGGCGCAATAGATTATAGAAAAATGTCGCCGCTCGTTGTTTTAACAATAATCAGTTCGGCAATTGGCGCGCTTCTCGTCGGACTAATCACGAGCCAGAGTATCAAATTAATTGTTTCGGTGGCGATGATTGCCGTAACAATTTTTACGCTTCTCAAGCCGGACGCCGGCATTGCGAAAATGGAAGATGTCACACAACGCGCGAAAATTTTGGTCTTTATTTTGACATTTTTTTTGGGAATTTACGGCGGGCTTTACAGTGGCGGTTACACAACGATGTTGACAGCAGTTTACGTCGCTTTTTTCGGTTTGACATTTTCGGAAGCGGTCGCCTCGACAAAATTTATCAACGTTTTTTCGTCACTCGTCGCGACTGTAATTTTTATGTGGCAAGGTTTAGTTGATTACCGGTTAGGTTTAATCTTAGCCGTCACAATGTTTATCGCGGCTTACGTCGGTGCAAAAACCGTGACAAAATTGAATGACGTGTGGCTCAAGCGAATTTTTATCACGACTGTTTTAGTTTTAGCCGTAAAAACAATCTTTGATTTTATTTAATTGAACTGCAGAAATACATGGCAGTAAGGAAAACCGGCGCGGAATTCAACAGTGCAACAATTAATATCGTTATTTCAAATACTTTGAAAATCGTCGAATTTTCAAAGTAAAAGTAAACAGCAACATGAAAATTAATTTTTCTAATCCTTTTCCAACCTTTTTATCGCTGTTAATTCTTCTTTGTTATAATATTTAAGTTATGAAAATAGCAGTAGCAATGAGCGGCGGCGTGGATTCTTCTTCGGCGGCGGCGCTTCTCAAAGAACAGGGACACGAACTCGTCGGTTTTACAATGCAATTGTGGAATCAGCGGCGCGGAATTTCGACTGACGAAAACGGCGACCCGCTGCCGTCGCGGTGCTGCTCGCTCGACGACGTTTATGACGCGCGGCGAGTGGCGGAATCGTTGGGCTTTCCGTTTTACGTTTTGAACCTTGAACAAGAATTTGAAAAGTCAGTTGTCGAGCCGTTCGTGCAGAGTTACCTCGATGGTGAAACTCCGATTCCGTGTGTTGCGTGTAACTCCCGATTAAAATTTGCATCCTTAGATAAATTGGCTCAGAGTCTCGATTGCGATAAAGTTGCAACCGGTCATTACGCGCGCGTTGAATTTGATGAAAAAGCTAACCGTTACCGCCTTTTTCGCGGACGCAACCACTGGAAAGACCAAACTTATTTTTTGTGGGAACTAACGCAAGAACAACTTTCACGCGCCTACTTTCCGCTCGGCGAAATGTTAAAAAGCGAAGTGCGCGACATTGCGCGAGACGCCGGATTGTATGTCGCTGAAAAGCAGGAATCGCAGGAAATTTGCTTTGTTCCCGACGGTAAATATTCGGAGTTTATCGACCGCTATTTGGCACATGAAGAACGTGAAAATGATTTACCGAAAGGTGGCGAAATAGTCAATGCACAGGGTAAAAAGTTAGGCGAACATTCTGGCATTCACCGCTACACGATTGGACAACGACGCGGTTTAGGAATCGCACACGAAAAACCGCTTTATGTCTTGCAAATCGAACGCTTGAAAAATCAAATCGTCGTCGGCGAAAAAGACGAACTCGACGAATTCGAATTCACTGCTAAAGGCGTAAATTGGGTGGCGTTTGATGCGCCCGAAGAACCTGTCCGTGCTTCGGTCAAAGTGCGTTATCGCCACGAACCCGCGCTCGCGACGATTTCCGCTTTACCCGACAATCGTGCCCGCATCGTTTTCGACGAACCGCAAGCCGCCATCACGCCCGGACAAGCAACCGTTTTCTACAACGGCGAAGAAGTGGTCGGCGGCGGGTGGATTGAGAAAAATTGACTGCAAATATGAAGACAGTTTTTTATTCGTGTTAAAAAGAGGTGGAAAAATGAAATGTCTTTCAATAATCTTTATTTTGATTTTCGGTTTATCGGTTTTAGGACAGAAGACTGTTGCCGACCTTAAACCTGCACACGCAGTCGCTCTTGAAGAATTTTTATCTAAAAACAAAGATTACGGGTTTTTATCTGAAAAGGTGCTTGATGCAGATTACTTAAAAGAGATGCGAAAGTATTTCAAGAATCTAAAACCTTATTATAATGTCGCAGATTTCAATCATGATGGCGTTTTAGATTTTGCGCTTATCCTAGCGAAAAAGGGCGAAATAAAAGACCAAGGGGAAAGGTTTTGCCGAAACACATAAATATAACCATCAATTGGCAGTTATTATTTTTAATGGAATTAAAAAAGGCGGCTTCAGAAAAGCATTTATTGAAGACGTAGAAGTGCCGACCGCGTGTTTTATAAATTTGTCTGATGAGAAAAGGAAACGGTTGTATTTCGGCGTTTTTGAATCTGATGCTGACACATTCACCATGACACCTGTTGGTAAAGGTTACATCATCGAATATGATAATGCGCCGTAATTAAGTCGGAGGGCAGTTTTACGAAGTTGTTCTGAACGACAATGATGAGATACAAATTTTTGCAAATATGAAAAACGGTAAAAGCAAAATCAGTTCTGAAACATACAAGCGAATGGCTGAATTTATCCGCATTGGCAACCGCGCTGTCCGGCAAGCGCAGGAAGAAAATCATCGCCTCGGTTTGCCGAACATCAACTCGCGCAACGGCAAAATCATTTATGAAATGCCGGACGGCGAAATCATTGTCAAGGAAAGCCGTGAAAATGGCTCGAAATGACGAAAGCCGAACTCCGCAAAATCTATCTCGCAAAGCAGAAAAGTCTTTCATTGTTTGAAAGAAAGCAAAAAAGTGAACAAATTACCGACGGATTTTTTGTAAATCTTGATTTAAATAAAATCAATTTTCTGCATTGTTTTTTGCCGATTGAAAAATTTAACGAAATTGACACGAATTTTATTTTTCAAAAAATCTGGCGTGATTTTCCCCAAATTGAAACGCTCGTTCCGCGTGTCAATTTACAAACTGACAAAATTGAAAATCTGATATTTGCGCCTGAAACCGAGATTGTCAAAAACGCTTGGGAAATTTTTGAGCCGACCAACAATGAGTCAATTGAAACTGAAAAGATTGATGTAGTTTTAATTCCGCTTTTGTGTTTTGACGCGCGAGGTTTTCGGGTCGGTTACGGCAAAGGTTTTTACGATAAATTTTTAAAAAACTGCCGTGTTGATTGTTTGAAAATAGGTTTAAGTTATTTTGAGCCGGTTGCGGAAATTGCGGATTTGCAGGAGTTTGACGTACAGATTGATTTTTGTGTGACGCCCGAAAAGGTTGTAAATTGCAAATAAAGAAATGCAAATATTGTTCACCTTATTCTATTCGGTACTACCTATTTTCATTGGATTTTAATCGTTTATTTTTGGGAAAACTTAACCGACGAAACGATTGAATGAATTTGCGTCTGATTTGTAAAAATTGCGATTCGGGCATTTGCTTAAAATTGAAACCGAAACCTTGTAAAGAGCGAATTCTATTGTAGAGTGTAACAGAAGGGAGAAATAAAGATGGATAGACGAGCGTTTTTAAAATCAGGAATGTTGTTGGGTGCTTTAACCGCTCTTTCGGGCTTTTCACTTGGGTCGACAGGTGTCGCGGAGAATTTATTCGATGAGAGCAGCGATAAACTTCCATTTAAGAAAGTGGTTAAGACCGACGCTGAATGGAAACGCATCCTGACGCCCGAACAATATCGGGTTGCGCGAAAGGGCGGAACGGAAAATCCTTACACAAGCCCGCTTAATAAAATTTACAGGCAAGGCGTTTACAACTGCGTGTGCTGCAATTTGCCGCTTTTCAGCTCGAAGACGAAATATAATTCCGATACGGGCTGGCCTAGTTTTTACGCGCCGATAGCCAAAACCAACGTCGGCGAAAAAATTGATAACAGCCTGCCGGAAACGCGCACAGAAGTATTATGCAATCGCTGCGACGCGCATCTCGGACACGTCTTTGACGACGGTCCGAAACCGACCGGACTGCGCTATTGCATTAACGGAGTGGCGATGAACTTTGTAAAAAAAAGCCGGTAAAGTAATCGTTCAAATTACTTTTATAAATTTGCGTTTTTTGCGTGTTTGCGGGAATTTACCTTTTACTTATTTTTCAAAACATCGCGGATTTCTGCTAGAAGAATTTCCGTCGGCGTCGGTTTAGCTTCGGCTTCCAGAAATTTGAAATACTTGGTTGCTGAGCGTGCAATCAGGAAAATTATAAAGCCGATAATCAGAAATACGATGACATCGTTGATAAACTGCCCGTAACGAACGAGCGGCGCGCCGCCTTTGATGGCTTCTTCAATCACTTTTGGGTCGCTGACGCCGTTGTATTTTCCGCTCAAATCGTAAAACTTGTCTTTGAAATCGATTCCGCTCGTCAGCCAGCCGAACGGCGGCATAATAATTCCTTCGACGAGCGTTGTGACGATTTTGCTGAACGCCGCGCCGACGACCACGCCGATTGCCAAATCAAGCACGTTTCGACGGCTGATAAATTCTTTATAATCCTTCCACATAATTTTGCTTTATTCTACAAAACGAAAATATGAAAGTCTAAAATGTTTTTAAATAAAAAAAGGCTGCGAAACAAAGATTGAAAGAAACACCTATATTTCACAGCCGACAAATTTACTAAATTTTTACGCAGGCAGCAAGCCTTTCAATTCCTTGACAATTCGCTGCACGTCTTCCTGGTCTTCGAGCGCGAACATAAAAAATTCGTAACCGGTTTTGAGACAAATAACGCCGTTGCCGAAAAACCACACGCCTTCGAGCAGCGGATTTCCGCCCAAAAGCCAGTCAATTGGTGCGCCGGTAATTGTTTTCGGATTAAAAATATTAGTCATCATCACCGCGCCTGAAGCAAAACTATACGCGCCCAGAAGCGGCGCGCCAACATATTTTGCGATGTCGCGCTCGAATTGAATTTTTTCGGCTTCGGCTTGTGACAGTTCGCCTTTCTTGATGAGTTCGTCTTGGTTTTTGAGGTAGCTTTGGAATTGCTCGCTCGCCTTCTGCACAGACCACGCGGGTAAAGCCGAATTGAAAAGCCAGTGCGAACTTATGCCCGTCACAACCACGCCGAGTCCCGCGCCAACCGCCATCGAAACACCGGTCGTCGCGGCTTGCAGAGGATTTTCCGAAATCCATCCGGAAGTTTTCTGAACGGTTTTAATCGCCGAATCTATTGTGCGCGTCCAGCTTGCGCCCAGGCTAAATGCTTTTGAAACACGATTAGCGGTTGTCCCGAAAGAATCGCGCGCTTCTTCAAAAACTTCGTTTGCCTTGATGCTGGCGACATCAAAAACTTCGCCTGCTTTTTGCCCGACCGTTCTTAAAACACTTTCGGCTTCGACGGCGGATTTGCTGAAAACATCGGCGGCTTTCTCGCCCGCGTCTTCAGCCGCATGGCGAATCGGTTCACTCGCATTCCAAGCCTTCTTCGCTCCTTCTTCAGCATTTTTGAATGTATCTTCAGCAACTTTATAGGCTTGTTTGCCGACTTCGGATTTTTCGGCTTCGGTTTTAATTTTTTTCGCGCTTTCCTTGAAAGTCTCCGCGCCTTTCTGGGCTGTTTCCTTGAGCGTCTTTGCGCTTTCTTCAATTTTTTCCTTCAACCCGATTTGTTTGTCAAAATCTTCAAAGCGGTCTTTCGCTTCGCGCTGCCATTTCTCAAATTTTTCTTTATAATCTGCCATTGTTTATTCCTTTGTTAAAAAACTTACTTTGAAATACGCTTTTATCAAATACTTTGTTCGGCTTTAATGCAAAAAGAGCATCTATATTTTGTATAATTACACTATTGAGCTGAACAATCAACCGTTTTAAAAATCTTTTGGCTCAATGGTTTTTTTATTATTCAACTTTTTTCCGTGATGTGTTAATCTGTGAATTCTCTAAAGCTATGCAAGAAGTAAAATGCCCAAACTGTGGTCGGCAGACTGAATATCACGGCAATGAATTTCGTCCGTTTTGTTCCGAGCGTTGTAAATTGATTGACTTTGGCGAATGGGCTGATGGCAAATACGCTCTGCCGTCGCAGACTTCGACCCTCAGCGAAGAAGATATAAGAGAAATTGAAAAAGGTTTGGCGGAAAAAGAAGAAATTGATTGAGATATGGAAACAGCAGCAATAAGTTTTGTAGTTTTCTTGGTTGCGGTCGCGGCAGTTACATTTTTCGTCTTAAAAAAGGCGATCAAAATGGCGGTTCGAGCGATAATTGTGGCGCTCATTCTACTGATTGCCGTTGTCGGCGGCGTATCTTTATGGATGTTCGGTTCGGATAAAACTGCTGAAAAGCCGCCCGCTAACGTCAAAAAGACACGTTAATTTTTATCAATGCTGCAGCGACTCAAACGCTTTTTTGCCCGCTATACAAACCTTTCGGGCAATGTTTTCGCCCTCAGCCTCGTCAGTCTCCTCAACGATACTTCAAGCGATATAATTTATCCGCTTCTTCCCGCTTTTCTTGCCTTAACGCTCGGCGCATCGCCGTTTGCGATCGGTCTGATTGAAGGTTTCGCCGAATCAGTTGCCGCTTTTCTTAAACTTTTTTCCGGTTATCTAAGCGACCGTTTTGACCGTCGAAAGTTTCCGGTTTTCTTCGGTTATGCGTTGGCGAGTTTGGCGCGCCCGATGCTGGCGTTCGTCGGAAGTTGGCAGCAGGTTTTGGCGGTGCGCGTGACCGACCGCGTGGGTAAAGGAATTCGCGGCGCGCCGCGTGATGCGATAATTGCCGAGAGCGTCCCGGAAAATAAACGCGGACTTGCCTTCGGATTTAACCGCGCTGCCGACCATCTCGGCGCGGTCATCGGTCCGGTGGTAGCTTTTATCCTGCTTTCTTTTTTCGCCGACAATCCGCAGAATCCGACCGCGCAAGATTATCGTCAAGTTTTTCTCTACGCTTCGATTCCAGTAGTTATTGGCTTATTTGTCATCGTTTTTTTTGTCAAAGAAAATCCGAGAGAGATTCCTTCTAACGATGTCCTCGCGCCGAAAATCAAACTTTCACTAAAGGAATTTGACGGTAATTTCAAACGTTTTTTAATAGTTGTGGCGCTCTTCACTCTTTCGAATTCGACCGACGCTTTTCTGCTTCTCCGCGCCGAGCAGACAGGCATTTCGGTTGCCGTACTGCCGCTGTTGTGGATGGCTCTGCATTTAAGCAAAGTCGTCAGTTCGTTAATCTTTGGCGATTTGTCTGATAAAGTCGGGCGCAAAACCTTGATTTTTTCCGGTTGGATTGTCTATGCGCTCGTTTATGCCGGCTTCGCCTTTGTCAGCGCGGCGTGGCAAACCTGGGCTTTATTTTTGATTTACGGCGTTTACTTCGGCTTGACTGAAGGCGTGGAAAAAGCTCTCGTTGCCGATTTAGTTCCGCCGAAAAAACGCGGCACAGCTTTCGGATTTTATAATTTAGCTTTTAGCATCACGGTTTTTCCTGCTTCGATTATTTTCGGCGCGATTTGGACAACGTTCGGCGCAGAAGCCGCATTTTTATTCAGCGCGTTTATTTCCGTGTGCGCCGCTATTTTTCTTTTGACAATCCAAACAAAACAAAAATCAACCGTTTAATTTGCAAAACTCACGCGGCTTTTTCAAAAACTTTTTCTCTGATTTCGCGTTCGATGTTGGTAATGGTTGGACCGTCTAAAAATTTATCGCCGCAACTTTGGCAAACTTCGGCTTTGATATTTTGATAAGTAAATTCTTTTCCGTAACGTTTGAAAGTTTTGGAGATTTTCTCGTCAATTAATCGACCATCGCAAATCGGGCATTTTTTATTCATAATCGTAGATGGTTATAAAATAAATCTTTTCATTATAAAAACGACAGACAACTTCGATTGGCATGCCGTTAATAGTAGAGCCGAGTATAACATATCTCGTGCCGCGCACGTCATTTGTTTGCTTGATAATACTTTCGCAGGTAGAAACCGCATTAAGAATATCCTCGGTTGTCAAACCGTAAATTTCCAGCTTATCGTAAATGCTGTGATCTGAAAAATTGTATTCGCCGCGAGAAATTTTTAATTTGATTCGATTCAGAACATTCATAAATTAAAAATCTTATCGCCACTGTTTCTCTTTCTGAAATTTTTTCACTAACATTTCGCGCCTCATTTTCGGCAAGCGGTCAATAAAAAGTTTGCCGTTGCAGTGGTCGGTTTCGTGTTGGAAAGCACGTGCCGCATAACCTTCCGCGTGGCGCTCGAACCATTCGCCTTTCGTGTCTTGAGCGCGCAGTGTTGCTTTTTCCGCGCGCACGACAACCGCCGGAACTTTGCCGACCGAAAGACAACCTTCCTGACCGCTCTGTTCGCCGTCCTGAGAAATGATTTCAGGATTCGCCGCGACGAGTTTCACGCCTTCGCAATCCATTACAAACAGACGCAAGGAGAGTCCGATTTGCGGCGCGGCAAGCCCGACGCCTTCCGCGTCATACATCGTTTCAAACATCTCGGCGCAGAGTTTTTCTAAACTCTCGTCAAATTCCATCACCGGTTTGCCGACTTCCGCCAAAACCTTTTCGGGATATTCGGTAATCTTTCTGACAGCCATAAACTATTCTTCGGTAACCGCTTCTATGTCCTTTTGTCTCGCGCTTCTTCTCCAAGTTTTTTTGGTATTAAAACCTTTATCGGCACGCTGTTGACAATCCCAGCAAACACTCTGTGTTTCATTAGACGGGTTGACAAAGGTGACGTAATGATCCACTTCACGGTCACATTCAACACATCTCGTAACAGGTTTTGGCTCGGCATTATTTGTTATAGTTTCAGTCATTTTATTTTCTCTCTCAAAAATCTAACTCTTTCTAAATAAAAATCTTTTGCATCTTCAATAGTTTAGTTCGACTGCACTAAATTTTCCAAAGATGGAGATGCTGCTTGCGTTTTCGGTCTTTGACAAACTCCAAAAGGGTTTTCCAAACTGCGTATTGACAACTTCAGCTTGAAAAAAGTTTTGGAAAAACATTTATAATATAATCGCAAAACGTTTCTTACCACTTTTTGTGGCGGTAAAGAGTTGCTGAATAGATGAAAAAACTATTGTCATTACTTTTAATATGTTTCTCCTGCTCGTTTCAAGTTTTTGCGCAGGAAACAAATTTGCGCATTCTGCGCGGAAAGATTGTTGATGAGATTAATTTACCGATTGAAAAAGCAAAAGTAAAAATCGTCTCAGATTCCGGTGAAACATCCACGTGTCAAACGGAACAGGAAGGAAATTTTTTCTGCCCCGTGAATTTTACTGAAAGTTTTACGCTGTTCATCGAAGCTGAAAACTTCTCCGTTTTACGTCAAAAATTTGGAACGTCAACGGATTTTTCGCTAACAGGGGTTTATAAGCTTTCGCCTGAATCTGTGCGCGAAGAAGTGGTTGTGACGGCAAACCGCACGGAAACACGTCTGGGCGAAACTCCGGCAAGCGTTGTAACTCTTTCCGAAGCTGAGATAAACACCACGGCGGCGCCGACTATCGATGACGCGCTCCGGCAAGTTGCGGGGTTTTCGCTGTTTCGGCGGACGGGAAGCCGCAACGCCAATCCGACGGCGCAAGGCGTTTCCCTGCGCGGTGTCGGCGCAAGCGGCGCGAGCCGCAGTTTAGTTTTGTTTGACAATGTCCCGCTTAACGACCCGTTTGGCGGCTGGGTGCAATGGAATCGCGTGGCGCCGATTGCCGTCGAGCGCATCGAAGTTTTGCGCGGCGGCGCGTCGAGTCTTTACGGCAACAATTCGCTGAGTGGGACGGTAAATATTTTACCAAAAAGGGCGCGTGAAAAATATGCGTTTTCAGCCGAAGTTTTCGGCGGCACACAGCGCACTTTTTCAGGTTCGGGCTTTTTCGGCTTTACACGAAAAGATTGGAGCGTGGATTTTGTCGCGTCGAGTTTTCAAACGAAAGGTTATATTTTGACTGACGAAAGGATGCGCGGGACGATCGATAGTTTTGCCGGTTCGAGAAATTCAAATTTTTCGGTTCGCGTCGGAAAAGTTTTCGGCGAAAAAGCGTCTGTCTTTTTCAAACCGTCTTTTTTTGGCGAAGCGAGAACTAACGGAACGCCCGCGCAAATAAATCGAACACACATTCGGCAATTTGTTCTCGGTGGCGATTGGAGAGTTCAAGGTTCAAGGTTCAAAGTTCAAAGTTTAAGATTTGATTGGCGCGCTTTTGGAGGAACGCAGGTTTATGATCAAACATTTTCCGCCGTCAGCGCTGACAGAAACAGCGAAACTTTGAATCGCATTCAGCGAGTTCCGGCGCAAAACATCGGTTTTTCCGGTCAGTTTTCCGGTGTTGTCGCCGCGAATCAAACAATTGTCGTCGGGCTCGAGGCAAGAGAAGTGCGCGGCGCGAGCGACGAAATCGGCTTTTTCAATAATCGCGCGACCTCAAAGAGCGGTGCGGGCGGACGCGAGCGAACTTTCGGCGTTTTTGTGCAGGATTTTGCGCGAATCGGTACAAAGTTTGTTTTGGCGGGCAGCACGCGTTTTGATTCGTGGCAAAACTTTGCGGGCTTGAGTTCCACGAGCACTCTTGCAAATAACCAAACAACAACCACAATTTTTCCAGACCGACGCGAAACGGCGTTTAGTCCGCAAGTTTCCCTGCTTTTTCAAGCGACAAAAAACTTATCCTTTTTCGCGCTTGCCTCAAAAAGCTTTCGCGCCCCGACCTTGAACGAGCTTTATCGAGGCTTTCGCGTCGGCAATGTCGTCACGCTTTCAAACGAAAAATTGCGCGCCGAAAAAGCA
>MWVX01000507.1_pt1 | contig 12308 bp, 9 predicted proteins | sample 1047311 | NCBI WGS metagenome assembly MWVX01 (sample SAMN06349984, study PRJNA376086) | soil metagenome | isolation source: MtG-4 sample Antarctic (ecotone) soil | place: Antarctica | collected 2015-01-13
TGATGAGGTTTCAAAGGTTTTTTAATTATTCCTTATTTATACTTTTCATTTTTTGCGCACATAAAAGTGCCGGGCAAATCGCTGTAATAGATAATCATACCATTTATTCCACAGAACAAATACTGACTTCAGGAGATACCACTACTTTGATTACAGTAAAAGAAATTCTAATTGAAGGCAATAAGAAAACCAAAGACAGGATTATTTTAAGGGAATTGTCATTTCATCCAGGAGAACAATATCCCTTGAATGAATTGGTTTTGGAATTCGGTGAAGCAAAAAAACGATTACTAAATACTGCACTATTTCATACGGTGGTAGTTTCTCTTAATTCTTTAAACGGATACGATGCATCCATAAACATCACTGTCTTGGAACGATGGTATATATTCCCTGTTCCATTTGTGAAAGTGGTAGACAATAGCCTTCAAAAATGGATAGAACAGGAAGGAATGGATCTCCGGAGAGTGAATTATGGGGTAAAAACAACACATAAAAATCTAACGGGTAACAATGACCGACTGGTTATGAATATAACCAATGGATATACGAAAAAAATATTTTTCCGTTACGACGGTCTGCGATTAGATAAAGAGCTGAAATGGTCTACAGGCTTTACTACCTCATTAGGCAAAAACAGGGACATTAACTATGCAACGGTTAATAATCTCGCATTGACCTATAAGAATCCTGAACGGTATGTACATTCATTTTTCAATGTATCCGGAGATCTTACTTTTCGTCCGGAAATAAAAACAAGACATACGGTAGGATTGGGATATGCGCATGAAAAAATTTTAGACACTGTTTCCAACATCAGTAATGTATTTCCTGACAATAAAAATAAGATCGATTTTGCAGAAGCCTTTTATCGTTTCCAATATCAGGATGTTGATTTTATTCCATATCCTACAAAAGGATATATATTAGAAACGCAATTGGATAAAAAAGGATTTGGCGGTAACATTAATCTTTGGCAAATAACAACACGACTTTCTGCAAGCTGGCCTATTGCTCAAAAAAATTTTTTCAACTGGCGGGCAACGGGCGTGCTGAAACTTCCATTTGAACAGCCCTATAAATTGCAAAATTTTATTGGCACAGGTGGCATGTATATACAGGGATATGAAGACTACGTGATTGATGGAGTTGCCGGAGGTTTCACCAAGCTGACGCTGGCCCGTGAGTTCCTGAATAAATCTTACAAAATACAGTCTCATAAAGTAAAACGGCTGAATCATATTCCACTAAAAATATACGGTAAGGTGTACGGAAACACGGGTTATGTATATGATAAAGATGATGACAGCTCAAACAGGCTGACCAATCGATGGCTACTATCCGGAGGGTTAGGATTGGATATTATTTTGTTTTATGACTTTGCCATTAAGATTGAATGGAGCTTTAACCATTTAGGGCAAAACGGTCTATATTTACATGATCGGGCATACCTCTGACCCACACTTTCCATGCGAAAATCTGAATATTGAAGGTAGCTGTTTATAGTCGGGTTTTAGAAATAAGTCAGCTGAAAGAAGTACAGCTTTTTTTCGATGAGTTACGAAAAGAAGAAATTATTCCAGTCATATTCCGGCCTTTTTTTTCAGAAGCCCGGCATCATCTTTCACTCCCCGATAATGTTGAAACGTTTTCAGATCATACGGATCTTAGCGCCGATATAGACTTTTTGGTAAGTGTAGGGGGTGATGGCACTTTGCTCGATACAGTGTCCCTGATCCGAAATAAGAATATTCCGGTAATTGGTATCAACTTTGGCCGCTTAGGTTTTCTTGCTTCAATAGGTCGGGATGAAATGGTAGATGCAGTAAAGGCCCTGGCACGCAGGAGTTTTGTGGTTGATAAAAGAACGCTTATTCATCTGGATTCAAACCTTTCGCTCTTTGATGATGTGCCTTATGCACTCAATGAATTTGCCATTCATAAAAGAGACGTATCTCCCATGGTAAAGATCCACACTTACCTGAATGGAGATTTATTAAATACTTATTGGGCCGATGGTTTGATTCTCGCAACACCTACAGGTTCCACCGGTTATTCATTAAGTTGCCAGGGACCCATTGTATTTCCGGAAGCTTCAAGTTTTGTCATCACGCCTATTGCTCCTCACAATCTGAATGTAAGGTCTATCATTATCCCTGACAATACCATTATTTCTTTTGAGGTGGAAAGCCGGTCAGATGAAATCATTGTTGCCTTGGATTCGAGAAGAGAGTTGGTGCGTAAAAACATTCAATTGGCTGTGCGCAAAGAAACGTTTACCCTCAATCTTGTGCGGCTGAATGAAAATAATTTTTTACAAACGCTTCGTAACAAACTATCGTGGGGATTGGATAAGCGGAATTGAAGAGATGATTCATATTCGTAGTATTCATCCTGAGTTAACACAAAAATTTCTCCCTATATACCAAAGCCCTATTATTTTCGTTAACAATTTTCTAAGCTTAACTACCCATGCAATTCAAAAAAGTACTGGCTGCTCTTATTCTTTGTTTGCCCCTTTCCATTTTTGCACAGGATGGCTATACGCAGGAAGGAGAAATAGGAGTCGGTCTCGGAGCTGCGCATTACTTTGGTGACCTTAATACCAAAGCACGATTAAACCGTCCCAAGCCTGCAGCTACTTTATTTTTTCGTAAAAACTTCGGGAATTACATCGGATTGCGCATAGGTGCTTCTTTTGCGCAAGTGGGTTACTCTGACATATATAATAAGGATATAGAATATCATCGCCGTAGAAACTTAAGCTTCAACAGCAATATCTGGGAACTCGCTTTGCAAGGTGATTTTAATTTTTTTCGCTTCATGCCCGGCGATCCGGATTTTCGTTTTACCCCTTATATAACATTCGGAGCAGGACTTTTCAATTATGATCCGTATGCATACCTGAATGATGAAAAACATTTTCTAAGGCCCTTAGGCACGGAAGGGCAGGGCGATACCAGCTTTAATGATCGTAAACCATATACATCTATGGCCGTTAGCGTACCTTTTGGAGTGGGTGTAAAATATGCCTTGAACGAGCGGATGAATATTGGCTTCGAAATAGTGCATCGCTTTACCAATACCGATTATCTCGACGATGTAAGCAAAACTTATGTTGACCAATCTGTATTTCCATTAAACCCCGATGGAACAGCCTCACCCGCTTCTTTACTTCAGGACAGGTCTTATGAAACAGGTACACCGATTGGTGCAAAAGGTGTACAACGTGGAAACAGCAAGCAAAGAGACCAATTTGCCACTGCTATTTTATACTTGAGCTTTAATCTCCAATCTTATAAATGTCCTCCAGCCAATTGATTTTCGAAAATAATCTTTGACAGCTGTTATTTAAAGAAGAACTTACTTCTTTCCGTTCCGTTAACTTTGGTTGTCTTCAATAAAAATGACAGCAATAGCAGAACAGATTGACAAAACAAAACTGCCCCGGCATATAGCTATCATCATGGATGGCAATGGGCGCTGGGCAAAAGAGCATGGCAAGGACAGGCTTTTTGGTCACTTTCACGGAGTGGAAAGTGTACGTGATATTGTGGAAGGTTGTGCAGAGTTGGGTATAGGCTATCTCACGCTTTATGCATTTTCCACAGAAAATTGGGAACGCCCTCAATATGAAGTGGTGGGTCTTATGGAGCTTTTGGTTACCACTATTCGCAATGAAGTGGAAAGCCTTCACAAAAATAATATTAAGCTACATGTAATAGGTGATTTGAAGATGCTTCCTACTTATGCCCAAAAAGAACTGGAAGAAGCACTCGAAATTACCAGGGAAAACATAGGGCTCAACTTAATAATGGCCTTGAGCTACAGCGGGCGATGGGAATTGCTGAACGCTGTAAAGAATATAGCCTGGGAAGTAAAACAAGGACACCTTAATGTGGAAGAGATAGACCAAACCACTTTGCAGCAATTCTTAAGTACCAGCGCATTTCCCGATCCGGAATTGATGATACGGACGAGCGGAGAATACCGGATATCCAATTTTTTACTCTATCAACTCGCTTATGCCGAGCTTTATTTTACCAATGTGCGTTGGCCTGATTTCCGTAAAGCAAACCTTTATGAAGCAATAATAGACTTCCAGGCGAGGGAAAGAAGATTTGGGAAAACCAGTGATCAGGTGGACAGCATTGAATAAGTGTTTTGTTTTAACAAAATCGTTTGAATTTTACATTTAATTTGCCGTTCAAAGCTTCCGCTAATACTGCGCCCGGACTGTTTTGAATAATTGATTATGCAACAAATTTTACTCAGGATTTTCATCCTTTTTTTTGTTACTGGTACCGGTATGTTAGCTGTTGCCCAGGATACTACTAACCCTACTTCTGTTGATCCGACCTTGCTCGGACTCGAAACCAGCAAAATTCCAAAAGAATATACCATCAGTTCTATTAAGGTTACCGGTGTAAACTATCTGGATTCTGCGATCATTATATCGGTATCCGGTATCCAGGTGGGAGATAAAATTCAAATACCCGGCGGAGATGCCTTTGCAAAAGCAATCACTAACCTTTGGAATCAAAAACTTTTTTCTAATATTCAGATTTTTATCACCGAACTACAAGGTGAAAATATCAGCGTTGAGATCAATGTGCAGGAAAGGCCCAAATTAGGCGATTTCAGTTTTGTTGGTATTCGTAAATCTGAAGCCGAAGAACTTGAGGGGAAAATGGGACTGACAAAATCTACAATCATCACTGAAAACACAAGGCGTAATGCAAAAGAAGCAATACAAAAATTTTATATCGATAAAGGGTATAAAAATGTTCAGGTAAGGATTGAAGAAAAACCTGATGCCGCTTTTATCAACTCCAATTCATTGACCTTCTTCGTAGATAAAGGTCAGAAGGTAAGAATCAATCAACTCAGCATATATGGTAATGAAGATGTCTCAGACCTGAAGTTAAAAAAACAAATGAAGGGCACTAAAGAAATGACAAAGGTCACCCTTCACCCCGATGAGATCAAGAGCCCTTACGGGGTAAATGAAAGAATGCATTTTGGTGAGTTTATGAATGACTATGGATTTCTGTCTTTGTCAAAAACAAAAAACTTTCTCGAGCCATATTTCAGATTTAAATTATTCAGTGGTGCCAAATTCGATCAAAAGAAATATGATGAAGACAAAGAAAAATTGCTTGATCATTACAATGCATTAGGCTATCGTGATGCCCAGATCGTAGCCGATACACAGTATTATACACCAGATGGTAACCTGAATATTGATGTAAAGGTATCTGAAGGCCGCAAATATTATTTTGGCGATATGACATGGAAAGGCAATACAAAGTACAGTGATTCCATACTCAACGCAGTACTTCGCATCAATAAAGGAGATGTTTATAATCAGGATGTATTAAACAAAAAACTCGGTAAACAATTGTCGGCTGAAGGTGGTGATATAGGCGGGCTTTATATGGATGATGGCTACCTTTACTTTCGTGTAGAGCCTGTAGAAACCGCAGTATATAATGATACAATTGATTTTGAACTGAAAGTGGTAGAAGGCTCACAGGCAACGATAAAGAATGTAAACATTTTTGGTAATGATAAAACCAAAGACCATGTAATCCGAAGGGAACTTCGAACAGTGCCGGGTGAAAAGTTCAGCCGTTCCGATCTTATTCGTTCACAAAGAGAATTGGCGAATCTTCAATATTTCAACCAGGAAAAAATAAATCCGGGTGTGAATCCAAACCAGGAAGATGGCACAGTGGACATCAACTGGGGGCTGGAAGAAAAATCTTCCGATCAATTAGAGCTTTCTGCAGGTTTTGGTGGTGGTGTAGGTTTGACGGGTACTCTTGGAGTTTCATTCAATAATTTTTCTATCAAAAATATTTTTAAAAAAGAATCGTGGGATCCATTACCAACAGGCGATGGTCAAAAATTAAGTGTGCGAATCCAATCCAATGGTCGTGCCTATCAATCTTATAATTTTTCCTTTACCGAACCATGGTTAGGTGGCAAGAAAAAGAATTCACTCACCTTTTCTGCTTACAGAAGCAATATAAGGGCAAGTGGGGCTTACAATGATAAGGGAAGATTTGAATACAGCGATACCAGCACGCTGGGTGTATTCGGTGCCACCGTGTCTTTAGGTAAGCAATTAAAATGGCCGGATGATTATTTCAGTCTTGTGTATGCATTAAACTACACCCGATACAACCTTAATAATTATCTCTTCTCCGGTTTTGGTGTTACAGATGGCATTTCGAATAATGTAAGTCTTAAATTAGGACTTCAGCGTTCTTCTGTATATGATCCTACATTTCCAAGAAGTGGATCGAACATAGTTGCCAGTGTGCAGTTTACCCCTCCTTATTCCTTATTTAGCAATAGTAATGTTTCATCTACTAAAAATCCGGAGTATCATAAATGGCGTTTCAATTCTGAATGGTTTGTACCAATAGGTAAACCAATGGGAGCTGAAAAAAACCGCCAGTTTGTATTAAAACTTTCAGCTAAGTATGGCTTTATGGGCCGGTATAATAGCAAATTTGATTTCTCCCCTTTCGAACGCTTCCAGGTAGGGGGAGACGGATTGAACCAATCGGGAGGAGGTATTATCGGATATGATGTAGTATCCCTGCGAGGCTATCCTGTATTCCAGACATCTGATCCATCCATTAACCCTGATCTCAGTAATGCCAATCAATACTTTACCATTTTCAATAAGTATTCCCTGGAGTTGCGTTATCCTTTAGTTACTAATCCGAGCAGCACGATATACGGTCTGACCTTTTTTGATGCTGCAAATGGATGGTATTCATTCAAAGATTATAATCCTTTTCGTTTGCGTAGAAGCGTTGGTGTAGGTATGCGTTTCTTCCTCCCTATGTTTGGCTTGTTAGGGTTCGATTATGGACTGGGGCTTGACAGGTTGAGGCCGGGAGATAAAGGTTTGAAGAATTCTACCCGTTTTACATTTATGCTTGGTTTTGAACCGGAGTAATATGAAGCAAATGTTTAATTATAAAATGATCGGACCGGGAAAACATTAATCTTTTTCGCAATAATTTTAAAATACTTTTTATGAAAAAACTTTTTATACTAAGCAGTTTTTTATGCTTTGCTTCATTCGCATTTAGTCAGCGATATGCTATTATAGACACCAAATACATTCTTGATAAATTACTTGATTATAAATCTGCCCAAAAAAACCTGGATGACATTGCCGGTGGATGGCAAAAAGAAATTGAAAAAATGGAATCAGAATTGAGTAGAATGTATAAAGATTTTGATGCAGAACAGGTAATGCTCAGCGAAGAATTAAGGAAAAAAAGAGAAGACCAGCTATTTATAAAGGAAAAAGCCGTTCGTGATCTTCAACGTCAGCGTTTTGGCTTTGAAGGTGATTTATTCAAAAAAAGACAACAACTCATAAAGCCGGTACAGGATAAAGTGTATAATGCAGTGCAAAAATTGGCTGTACAGCGCGGATACGATTTCATATTAGATAAAAGTGAAGGAATTACGGTTATTTTTGCAGACCCAAAACTTGAAAAAAGCGAAGACGTCTTGCGTGAATTAGGTGTAAGGGATTAAAGTATTGTAAAAGTAGGTTGTCATGCACAACTAAAAATCTTAAATAAGTATCATAAATAAAACATCACAAAAACATCTCATGAACAAAATTAAATTTATTTGTATAGTGGCTTTTTTTACTTTGAGCTTTACAGCTTCTGCACAAAAAACCGGCTATATCAGTCTGGATCAGGTTGTATCGCTAATGCCCGAAGTAAGAAAAATTGATTCTCTATTGCAGAAGTACCAATCTGATTCTTTAAATCCTCAGTTCACTTATATGGTTAGTGAATACAATCGTAAAGACAGCACCGTAAATGGAAAGGATTCTTTAAAAACACCAGCCTCAGCACGTGCTTTGGTTCGTCAGGAAATGGAAGGTCTTGCTTACCAGATACAAAACTGGCAACAGATTGTACAAAATGCAATGCAAAATAAACAAAGTGCATTACTCGAGCCTGTTTACCGCAGGGCCATGACTGCCCTAAGAGCAGCATCTAAAGAAAATGGATATACTTATGTTTATAATAAAGAGGCATTACTGGTTGCTCCTGAGGGGGATGACCTGTTGACGCTCGTCGCAAAAAAATTAAATGTGAAAGTACCTGCCACGGCGGCAGTTCCAAAAAAATAATATTCTTAGAAAACTCATTGATCCCGCTGTTGCGGGATTTTTTTTTGCACCCCCGTATCAACTTGCTTTTCATATTATACAACAAAGGAGAGATTAGGCTGTGATGCTATCCAATTATCTTGATTATGTCTCCAATTGGCGTTTTTGATTCGGGATATGGCAGGTTAACGGTTCTGCGTACACTGGTTAATGAGTTACCACAATATGAATATTTATACTTAGGTGATAATGCCCCTGCCCCATATGGTACAAGAAGCTTTGAAACGGTGTATCGTTATACGCTTGAGTGTGTTGAGTGGTTGTTGTCGCAGCAATGTCCCCTCATCATACTGGCTTGCAACACCGCATCAGCAAAGGCTTTGAGAACCATTTAGCAAAATGATCTGAATCGGCTGAATACAACTGCCCGAGTATTGGTAGTCATCAGGCCTACTGCAGAAGTGATTGGAACTTTTTCTAAAACAAAACACATTGGCATACTGGCAACGACCGGTACAGTAAAGTCGGAATCATATTTATTGGAAATTGAAAAAATTTTTCCTGATGTATATATAGTGCAAGAAGCCTGCCCAATGTGGGTACCTCTTATTGAAAACGGTGAGCATAATGATGACGGAGCTGATTACTTTATTTTGAAACATCTCAATAATATAATAGATAAGCAACCGCAAATAGATACCATACTCCTGGCCTGCACCCATTATCCTTTACTGAAAGATAAGATCAGCTCTTTATTGCCTGAGCATCTAGCAATTGTCTCACAAGCTGATATAGTAGCGGAAAGTACAAGTGATTATTTACAAAGACATGCAGAGATTGAAACCACACTTTCTAGATTGGGAGAAAGGATTTTTTATACAACAGATTCAACAGCAGATTTTGATGAGAAGTCATCAATCTTTTTTGTGAACCGGTAACGTCTATGCATCTTGATTTACAAAGACCTTAACCAGTCCCTTATCCCTTTAAAGATTTGCCTGGCCACATCCCTGTGAAAGTCTTCATCCAATATTTTCTGCTCGTCCTCTGCATTGCTTAGAAAAGCAACTTCAACAAGGCAATTCGGATATTCGGTAGGCCCACTCAATGCAAAATTGAATGCACCTATATTTCCAAAATTATTGAGCTCCAGCATCAACATTCTATCTAATATCTTTTGGGATAAAGGCCGGAAGCCTAAGTATCGGTAATATGTGCTTACTCCTTTTGCAGCCGTGTTGGAGGATGAATTGAGATGTATGCTGATCAAAATGTCCGGATCATTTTGTCTGAGCAATAGTGTACGCTCTATCATACTTACATCTACATCTGTAGTCCGGATCATAAATACATTTGCACCTTTTTTTCTTAAATAGCTTTCTAGTTCTTTTGCTATTTTGAGAGTGTATTCTTTTTCCGCAACCTTTGATACAAGTCCAGATGCACCGGTATTGCTGCCCCCATGCCCTGCATCTATGGCCACGTTCAGCCCTTTTAGTTTCAGTTCAGGTTGTCGTTTGATGCGTACAGTTAGCGTATTGTTTTTATAAAATATTCCATAGCCCCAATGTGTATGCTTTAAATCAATATGCACCCGAAATACATCATCTTCCACATGTTCATACCACACATTTGTAATCTCTCTTACCGTTTTCAATTGCGTGATCCAATTGGTATTATTAACAGCGCCAAAAATATCAATGACCAGGCTTGAAGGTTCTACCAGTTGCATGCTTTTATAGGGCAACTTCTCCGGCAATCCTATTGTTACATAATCATACTTATCATCACCATACACCCGCCAGCTTGATGTGAGAAAATAAGCATCACTCTTCGAAAGAGTATCCCGTTTGAGGTTAAGTTTAGGTAAGTAGGCAGAATGGTTTGCAGAAAGTTGCACTCTGTAATCATCTTTTGTACTGTCCACCACTTTTACTAGTATGTTGGTATCGAGATAGGTCATCTTAGCGCCACCTAAGCGATCATCACCCCGGCCGTATTCCAGGTATGGAAGCAGGCCCGTTGTTCTGCCATAGAAGGTTGATTGTGCCCCTGCATACAGAGAGCACGTAATCAAGAATATCAACGCTATACTTCTCATAATTGAAAGTTACGTACGAAGGCAAGGAGCAGCCATAAATTCAGAAAGAAATTCTACCGGAGGGCTCGCAAATTTTCGGTCATGAAAGGAAATATCTTTTGTGTTGAATTAATTCTTCTGCAATTCTTCTTCTTGCTTCTTTTGAGTTGAAAGGCTGTGTTTTTGTGAGCCGTTTCAATCCCATTAGTATCATTCGTTGTTCATCTCCTTCTGAAAATGCATTAATGGCATCCTTTCCCCACTTCGCAATTTTATCTGCGGCATCAAATAAGTAACATTGTAAAATATCTTTGTAAATATCCTCTTTTCTTTTTCCATTTAATTTCATTATCCGCAGCAATAAGCTTTCCGAAATGAAGGTTTCAATGGCCATGTCGGCTATATTCATTAGTAATTCCTGTTCGCTTTCCAGCTTCATCATCAGTTTTTGAGCAGCAGCCCCTGCAGTAAGTAAAACTGCTTTTTTAAAGTTTGCAATTAGCTTTCGTTCCTGTGCGAAAATAGTTTCATCTTCCCCGCCAAAGTCAGGGATGGACATAAGTTCGCCCTGAACTTTCATTGCTGCGCCCATCATATTCAGCCTGCCCTGCATAGCACGCTTGAGCATCATATCTACGGTAAGCAACCTGTTTATTTCATTAGTGCCTTCGTATATCCGATTGATCCTGCTATCGCGGTAAGCCCTTGAAATATTATACTCATTGCTATAACCATTACCTCCATGTATCTGCACGCCTTCATCCACTACATAGTCTAATATTTCGCTTCCATGAACTTTTAAAATTGCGCATTCGATGGCGAATTCTTCTGCTGCTCCCAATAGAGCATCAGTGTAAGGTTTTCCTTCTCCCATTAATTGCTGTTCCTTTTGATCAATCCAATGAGCTGTACGATACAGTGCGCTTTCAGAAGCAAATGTTTTAATTGCCATTTCTGCCAGCTTATGTTTGATGGCACCGAAGTTTGAAATCGGTTGTTTAAACTGCTCACGTGTGATGGCATATTTAATACTTATAGTAGTTGATCTTTTCGCACCCCCTATCGTTGCTGCGCAAAGTTTCAAACGGCCAATATTTAAAATATTAAAAGCAATCTTATGGCCTTTGCCTATATCGCCCAAAAGGTTTTCAATCGGTACTTTGCAATCCTGAAAATATAATTGTACAGTTGAGGATCCTTTGATGCCCATCTTATGTTCTTCAGGTCCTTGAGAGAACCCTTCGAAACCTCTTTCCACAATAAATGCGGTGAATTTTTCCCCGTCAATCTTTGCAAAAACAGTATACACATCTGCAAATCCACCATTAGTGATCCAGCATTTTTGCCCATTTAAAAGGTAGTGTTTACCATCCTCAAAAAGTCTGGCTGTTGTCTTAGCGCCTAAAGCATCACTACCGCTATTGGGCTCGGTAAGTCCGTAAGCACCCGTCCATTCTCCATTGATTAGTTTTGGAATGTATCTCTTCTTTTGTTCATCTGTACCAAAATATAAAATAGGTAGAGTGCCAATGCCTGTATGTGCTGACACAGCAACAGAAAAAGAATAGCCGCCCCCCAAACCTTCATTGACTATCGTGGAGGTTACGAAGTCCTTTCCAAGTCCGCCATACTCTTCCGGAAATGATGTAGCAAGCAAACCTTGCCCGCCTGCTTTTTGTACCAGTGATCGCATAAGGTTAGTTTCCATGCTGTCTATCCTATCAAGCACGGGCATGATCTCTGTATCCAAAAACTGATCGCACATATCGCTGATCATATTTTGTTCTTCACTGAAATCTTCCCTGACAAATGTGGTGGCAGGATCACTTTCCTTTACAAGCCATTCGCCTCCTTTCAGGATTTCGGTTTGCTGCGTTGTTGTGCTCATAGTTAAATACTTTATATTTAATTAACTCTTATGTTTTTTATGCAACTGCATTGAACTCCTCACGTGACAACCTCTATGATTTGATCGGCTTTTTAGAAGATGTAGATTCATCACCCGGCATATCCAGTACTATCAGATTTTGGAGACTGCTGGTCTTTGCTATTTCCAAAGTCTTATCG
>MWVX01000508.1_pt1 | contig 12294 bp, 6 predicted proteins | sample 1047311 | NCBI WGS metagenome assembly MWVX01 (sample SAMN06349984, study PRJNA376086) | soil metagenome | isolation source: MtG-4 sample Antarctic (ecotone) soil | place: Antarctica | collected 2015-01-13
CCCGGAATGAAAAGAGCCTGACCGGTTACTTGCAATAACCAATCAGGCTTTGTCTTTCCTGGATCAAAACGGAACACGAAAAACGCACCCGTTTGATGCCGTAACAGAACACTTCGCATCTTACTGCGTTAATAGAGTTTCCTGTTACGGGAAACGAATTAGATATTTTAAGCTCAAGGTTTGATTTAACGGAATTGCCCGGAATGAAAAGAGCCTGACCGGTTACTTGCAATAACCAATCAGGCTTTGTCTTTCCTGGATCAAAACGGAACACGAAAAACGCACCCGTTTGATGCCGTAACAGAACACTTCGCATCTTACTGCATTTTCCACCCGTTTTCAATTTAACTTAATCAATCCAATTTAACTTTAATACGAAAGCGTTAGAACTCTCGGCTTTCGTACTAAATGACTATTTTTATTTTGCAGGAGAAAGAAGATGCAGAAAGCGTATTTGAACGGTTTGGAAGCGGTTGCAGGTAAGGTTGGTTCGGGTTTGTCTCAGTTGTTGCGATTATCAATTGAGATTAATTTGAAGACGCGGCTGATTGCCCTAATTCTGCTGACGGCTTTACTGACACCGCTGATTTTTATCGGGAATTGGCAGCGAAACGTTGCGGCCGCTTCGGTCGCTTCAAATGTGCCGGTTGCCGCGCCCGTTTCAGCGCCGCCCGAACCGTTTGTTTTGTCTTCCGCAAATACAGTTTCAGCCGTTGCGCTTTCTTCGATTACAAGTTTGAACTCAAACGTATCCGGCTTGTGTTCCGCTGTCGCCAATTTTTTCGTCACGCCGCAACTGCCTGCAGAATTTGCATTGGCAAAACCGATTTCTCCATTTTCGTCTTTTGTTTCGTCAACTATCTCATCTTTCGGGTCGTTCTTCGGTCTGGCTGCTCCGTCTTCTAAAGCGGCTAACGCTGCTGCAACCGCTTTGTCCGCTTCAGCCGTCGCTGCCAATACTTTGTTGTCGCAGCCGGCGGGCAATGTTTCGTTTGATTTTGACGGCGACGGCAAAGCCGATGTCGCGCGCTGGCACCGGGCGAACGCCGAATGGAAAGTCAGGCAAAGCTCGAACGGTTCTTATTTGACGGCTTTGCTCGGAGCGAACGGCGCGGTAATTACGCCGGGTGATTTCGACGGCGACGGAAAGACCGACTTTGCCGTCTATAAGAATCAGGTTTGGACTATAAAAAATAGTTTGAGCGGCACGACGCAAACCGTAACTTTCGGTCAAGCGGGTGATAAGCCCGTTGTCGGTGATTTCGACGGCGACGGCAAAGCCGATATAGCCACATTCCGAAATTCTACTGCGACGTGGACGATTCAAAACAGCAGCAAGAATTTGCATTGGCAAAACCGATTTCTCCATTTTCGTCTTTTGTTTCGTCAACTATCTCATCTTTCGGGTCGTTCTTCGGTCTGGCTGCTCCGTCTTCTAAAGCGGCTAACGCTGCTGCAACCGCTTTGTCCGCTTCAGCCGTCGCTGCCAATACTTTGTTGTCGCAGCCGGCGGGCAATGTTTCGTTTGATTTTGACGGCGACGGCAAAGCCGATGTCGCGCGCTGGCACCGGGCGAACGCCGAATGGAAAGTCAGGCAAAGCTCGAACGGTTCTTATTTGACGGCTTTGCTCGGAGCGAACGGCGCGGTAATTACGCCGGGTGATTTCGACGGCGACGGAAAGACCGACTTTGCCGTCTATAAGAATCAGGTTTGGACTATAAAAAATAGTTTGAGCGGCACGACGCAAACCGTAACTTTCGGTCAAGCGGGTGATAAGCCCGTTGTCGGTGATTTCGACGGCGACGGCAAAGCCGATATAGCCACATTCCGAAATTCTACTGCGACGTGGACGATTCAAAACAGCAGCAACAATACGACGACGACCGTGCAGTTCGGCTCATCCGGCGATCTGCCCGTAGCCGGAAACTACGACGGAGACAATCGGGCGGACATTGCCGTCTATCGTCCATCGACCGGTTACTGGTACGTGCAGGGCAGCACGAGCGGCTTTTCCGCCACTCAGTGGGGCAACACAACCGATATTCCCGTGCCTGCCGATTACGACGGCGACGGCAAGACGGATAAAGCGGTTTTTCGCAGCTCGACCGGTTACTGGTATATCCTGCGAAGTTCGGACGGCGGAATAAACGCGCCGGCTTGGGGCAATTACAGCGATCAGCCGGTTCCGGCGGATTACGACGGCGACGGCAAAGCGGACTTAGCAGTTTGGCGACCGACAACCGGCGTCTGGCATCTCTACTTGAGTGCAAATTCGGCATACCAGACGTATATTCTCGGCGTGCAGGACGATACGGCGGTTCCGTCAGCATATCTTAAACAAATCGGCGGAATGGTTTACACCTACGATTTCTCCCAAACGCGCCTTAGCCCAAAGAACGCCACGGGCGACACGGATCTTTATTCGAGCAACTTCTCGTGGGCGGCGGGACTGGTCGGTCTTCCCGGCAGAGCGGGAATGGATTTGGGTTTGGGTATTTCCTACAACTCTCTAATCTGGACAAGAGACGGCTCGACAATGGTCTTCGACGCCGATAAAAGCAACGTCGCACCGGGCTTTCGATTCGGCTTCCAGACCATCGAGGCGCCTTATTTAGATGCGGTTACGGGTAAATACAATTACCTGATGATTACGCCGTCAGGAGCGCGAATTGAGTTCAAGCAAAGCGCCGCCTTGAACATCTACGAAACGGCGGATTCCAGCTACACGCAATTGAAGGTGAACGGTTCGGGCAATCCAAGCGGCGCGGTCGAAGATTTGCCGATTACGGTAACCGGAACCGACGGAACGCAGATGACATACGTCTGGACGGCGGGCGCGTATCGCTGCACGCAAATCAAAGATGCAAACGGCAACTACATTACAATCTACACGGACGAATACGGATTGCTCCGAACAATAACCGATACGCTCGGCAGAGTCATCAACGTAAACTACGACGCCGATTCAAATCCGATATCGATTACGCAGAACCGGCAAGCGAGCAACGGCTGGGGCGCGGCGCAGACATATACTTACGCGACGTTCAATTACGCCGGAAAGCCGATAAACACCAGCTTCGGCGGAACTATTACATCTGTTTACGGACCGCAGGGCGTATATGTAAAAGCTCTGCAAAGTATAACTTTCCCCGGCGGCAGATCGACCAGTTTCGATTACAACTCATACGGACAAGTTTATAAGGTGAGCAACTACGCCGCCGACAGTCATTTGCTGAACTATACCCAAACGAATTTAGATTCTCCGACGGCGGGAGCCGAGTGCCCGCGTTTTACCGTAACAAGAAGTTGGGTCGAGAACTTTAACAATGGAGCGGAAACAGTTGTGCATAACGATACTTCTCCGAGTCAGACTTACAATGTCGGAGGAACAAGCATAACAGCAACTAAAGTTGAAGTTTCGTTGGACGGCGAGCCGAACAATCACGTCTCGAAAATATACTTCGGCTCGTCCGGCTGGAAGGAAGGCTTGCCGCTGGCAACCGAAGATTTTGCGATTGAGAACGGTAGCAACGGGCAGAGAAGATGGACGACGACAAGCTGGACACAGGACAACACCGCTGTTTCATACATCCTGAATCCGCGTATTACCGAATCGAGGGTCGGCGATGCGATTAATACAAAAAAAACGACAATTGATTACGTAACCAATTCGGGATTCACATTGCCCGCTCAAGTAAAAGTTTATGATGCAAACCAATCAACCGTTTTGAAGACAAGCATAACCGATTACAATTGGAGCAGCGCGTATATTTCAAGAAGAATCATCGGCTTACCCAGTGAAAGCAGGGTTTCCGGCTTAGATAAAACGGACGGTGTTTTCAAACTGGTGTCGAAAGTTACATACGTTTATGACGGAGACAACTTTACTGACACGACCTTAAATCAAAATCTCTCTTCCGTCATACAACACGACAATACAAACTACGGGGCGGGCTTTGTCATCGGCAGAGGCAACTTGACTTCGACGACACGGTGCGACGCTGCAATATCGTCGGATACCGTTTGCGGCGGAGGCATCACTTCGCAATTTAAATATAACACAGCGGGTGCAATGGTTTCGCAAATCACGCCGGGAAGTACAATCGGTTCGACCCGACAAGTGAAAATCGGCTATACCGATTCATTTAACGACAACTTAAACAGAAACACTTTTGCATACCCGACGACGCTGACCGACCCGGCGGGCTTTTCTTCGCAAGTGAAATACCGCTATGACATCGGCGCAAATGTCTGGGCAAAAAGTCCCAACTTAAACGCTAATACTCCGGGCAAGGAAACAACCAGAGAATTCGACATAATCGGCAGATTGGAAAGACAAACCGTAGTCAACAACGGCGCTTACACTCGCTACGAATATCCGACGAATGGCGTGCAGTCGAAAGCCTTTGCCACTATCACCGCCGGAATGGGCGAAGCCCAGTCGGAAAGCTGGACGGACGGAGCGGGCAGAGTTCGGCAATCGAGAACCGAATTACCAAACAGTACAGGCACGGTCGGTTGGAGCGGACAAAAGACTGAATACGACATCCTCGGACAAGTCTATCGGCAAACGGCTCCAACTGAGGTAGATTCTAATTGGAATCCTTCGGGAGATGATTATCGGGGCGCAGATGTCTGGTTGTGGACAAAAACGAAGTACGACTGGAAGGGACGAGTAAAAGAAATTATTAATTCGGATTCAATCTCCGATGGCGCGGACGGCAAAAACCAACTGTTCAGTTACGACGGCTGCGGTTGTGCGGGCGGACAGATTACAACCCTTAAAGGTGAGGAAGTTCCGCGCGACGATGTGCCGAACACAAACGGGCGAAGGACACAGAGAATTTATGCCGACATTCTTGGCAGAACATGGAAAACCGAAGTCTTGAACTGGAACGGGACGACGCCTTACACGACATCCATCAACACCTTTAACGGACGCGACCAAGTTACAAACATTACGCAGACTGAAAACAGCACTTCGATTTCTCAGACAACGACGATGAGCTACGACGGACACGGACGACTTAAAACAGAACATCGTCCCGAACAGAATGCAGGCGTGGTTACGACCTACAACTACAACCAGGATGACAGCATCTATTCGGTTGTCGATGCGAGAGGTGCAACGGCAAATTATACATACAACACACGCGGGTTGGTCGAAGGCGTCGGTTATACGGCACCGAGCGGCATTACTGTTCCAACCGGTATAAGTTACAGTTATGACAGCGCCGGAAATAGAATATCAATGCAGGACGGATTAGGCTCGACCGGTTACGGCTACGACCAGCTTTCACGCCTGACGAGCGAAACACGCACTTTCAACGATTCTGCAACCGGCTTTAATCAAAGCTACACATTCAATTACGGATACAACCTTGCCGGACAATTAACCGCTTTCTCTGACCCGAACGACGCGCAGCGAAATGTTTCTTATCCGCGCGATAAGATTGGGCGGGTTTCGTCAGTTGACGGAAATGGTTTTGCCAATGCCTACAGCTATGCGAACGGTTTTCAATATCGGGCTTTCGGCAGCTTGAAACAAATGACATTCGGGAGCGGCAAGCAGATGACGAATCAGTATAATAATCGTCTTCAGCTCTCGCAGTTTGATATTAATCAAACGTTAGGTTCAACCAATGAATACTATGCTGACGGGCGAATCAAGAAAGCATCCGATTTATACGACAATCACTTTGACCGGCTGTATAAATATGACCAGGCGGGCAGAGTTACAGCAGCAAAGAGTGGTATCGAAGCCAGAGACGAAACGCAGATGAGCGACGACAGACCTTACAATCAAACTTACGGTTACAATGCTTTCGGTGATTTGACGGCGAGAGCGGGTCGAGTGTGGAGTGTCGAGGCAGCAGGCTTCACGGCAACCTATACGAATGGCAAACGACAGGAAATCAATTGGGAATACGATGCCGACGGCAGACAAACAAAAGCCGGAACATTGCAGACCTTCCGCGATGCGACGGGCAGAAGCTACAAAACAACCAGTCCAATAACAATCAGCGGCGTGCAGCGCACTTTAACGATTGAACAGGGCTTTGACGGCGACAATCAAAGAATCAAGCAATATCAAAACAACGGTTCTGTAACGACGAATAAATACTTTGTCAAATCTACTCTGCTCGGTGTTGTTTATGAAGTAACAAATGCAAACGGCAGTTGGATAAAAAGCTCTGGGTTTGTATATCTGAACGGTGAAATAATAGCGTATCAAACCCAAAACTCATCGGGAACAAAAACAGTATCTTACAACTACAAGAATCCGGTGACAGGCAGTCAAAGAGGCGTTGGCGCGACCGAGATTGACCCGTTCGGAGCAGATATGGGATTGACCGCGCCGCCACAACCGGACGAGTCAGGCAGTTATAGCGATTCGAGCATATCGGACGTTATACTTCCGCACCGATACGTTGACCCGACTGATTTCAGCAATAATTGCTATTGGGGCGGTTTGCCTGTGTCGTGTGAAAATGTGCCGGAACTCGCCCAAAATATAGCTCAGTCAGGGCAGGCGCGTCCGTCTGAATTTACTTATGGAGATACGTGGAATGACAATTCTCGTAGAAGAGGCGGAAATGGCTTTTGGTATCATACTTGGGGAAAGGTAGACGTTTTAAGCAACGATGGGCAAACTGTAGAACAAGAAGGTGAATGGGGAGTAACCGGAGTGTTTTGGCAAGATATAGTCAATTGGGGTAATGCATTAGCTACAACACCACAATCCGAAGCTAAGCCTACTCTTATGAAAGGAGTCGGTAATAATGTGGGTGGCGGCAGTGGTTCTGGCGTATTGGACGGTATACAAACGGTGCTGGATATTTGCGGGCTAGTGCCGGGCTTCGGTGAAGTGGCTGATGGAGCCAATGCCTTGATCAGCTTGGGACGAGGCGATTACATAGGCACAGCACTTTCGGTGGGTGCGATGATCCCGTTCGCGGGCTGGGGCGCGACGGCTGGGAAATTTGGAAGAACTGCTGCAAGAGGTCTTTGGAAAGTAACGAAAGAAGGAACCGACAAGGTTCTTGTTCATAGTACATTCGGAACTATATCCCGACATAGTAGTACCGGACTATGGTGGTCAAAAGATTTGGCGGGTCATGGTAATTCTGCTTGGAAAGTTTTTCGAGAGGAGAAGAATGCTCTTACACACATTGCAGATGCCGACGTTTTTGGAGATTTTATAAAAGGAAAACACAAAGGTCCTGTAGGTGCGTGTATTCCTAAGAGCCAGTTGCGTGGGAGGTGAAAAATGATAAAGACAGCAGAGGAGTTTGTGCAATTGAGATGTAGTAACGATCCTGCATTGTACAACAGAGCCGCACAAGACTCGGCTCCAGAAAATATTTGGCGTGAAATCATTGACAGATTTCCAGAGATGCGCCAATGGGTAGCAGTAAACAAGACTGTTCCGCTTTCAATTCTTGCCGTGCTGATAAACGACTCTGGCTCTGAAGTGCGTCATGCTGTTGCAATGAAGAGAAAACTCGATCTCTCAATGTTCAAGCAACTTGCAAACGATCCTGATGAATCGGTGAGACTGGCTGTAGCACTCAATAAGAGGACGCCAATAGATGTGCTGAAAGAGATGGTAAATGACGATTGGGATAGGATAGTTGAAGTTGTGTCCAAAAGGATAAATATTGTGAGTTAAATTCTACTTTGTATTCGCTTATTCTTTAGGCAGATCGCTATTACAGAGAATACCTACCGTCAACAACGAGGCTGCTGGAGCTAATGCCTTAATCAGCCTCGGACGTGACGATTATACAGGCGCGGCACTGTCGGTAGCGGCGATGATCCCATTCGCGGGCTGGGGCGCGACGGCTGGGAAATTTGGAAGAACTGCTGCAAGAGGTCTTTGGAAAGTAACGAAAGAAGGAACCGTAATAGCTAAGAAAAGAGAAGAACATTCCGATATTTTGTAACAGTGAAAACTAAACAAGCGGGTAATAGATTTAAGTTCTACACATTTGAAGCTGTCGAACTTAAGCTGCTGATTATTGTAATAGAAGATTGTAGCATAATACAGGAGGGAGATAATTAATATATAGAAAAGTTTCAATAGTTCCTCCAACAGTCACATTAGTAGTTAATTCATTCTTGAATTGGACAAGGCTTTGACGGCGACAATCAAAGAGTCAAACAATATCAATATAACGGTTCTGTTACAACGAACAAATACTTTGTCAAATCTACTCTGTTAGGAATATTTTATGAAGTAACAAACTCGAACGGCAGTTGGATAAAAAGCTCTGGGTTTGTTTATCTGAACGGCGCTATACTGGCTTATCAAAAGCAGGATTCTGCCGGAACAAAAACAGTATCTTACAACTACAAAAATCCGATAACAGGCAGCCAACGCGGAGCAGCTTCAACCGAACCCGACCCGCTCGGCATAAACGCCGGACTTACAGCGCCGCCACCGCCGCCGGATGAAACAGGCGGTGGAGACTATGTATCGGATATACTCGTTCCCAGACACGCCGATGCGCTGAATCTGACGACGGGCTGTCAGATTGACGGTTTTCCGGCGTCGTGCGATTCGGCTGATTCAGTTGCAGATTTAATGGGAATGTATACACCCGAAGCATTTCCAGAGAAAACGCCGCCATACGTTGACCCGCCGATGCCGCATATACCAAATCCATTCGGAGAGCCAAGTCCGAACAGTCCGACGACGGCAAGCTATGCGACGTCGTATAGATCTGCCTTCAATGCGTTCGGTAATTCGGCGGTGAATCCAATCGCTGTTGTGCAGTCGGAAAGAGCAAAAGAACCGCATATTTTCTCTAGTTTTATGCTTACCCTATCGGATGGAAGAAGATTAACTAAAGATGAAAGGAATCCTAAGGTTGATCCACATCCACAAAATCAACGTAATCCCTCATGCAATACTTTCGTTAACCAGCTAATTAATTGGTATAACGATAGCTTACTAAAAGAAACATTTGGAGTTTGGGCTGCAAAGAGAGCAATTAGCAACCCTTATGAAAAGTTTATGCCAAGGGAACTAGGAGAGCCTGAAACTTTTCACAATACCAACGGTTTTAAAAGGGAATTGATTCAAAATGGGCAGAGAGGAGATGTTTATAGACATATATTATTTATGGCAGGTGTTAAACAATTAGATGGTCTTACAGGAGTGGGAAGCATGTCAGTTCGAGGTTTTGTTGTTGCGTACGATGCTGCCCAATCAATAGATGGAACTAAACATGCACATGAAGCTGAAACAGAATTGAAAGATGATGTTGCTGGAGAATTAGTCGGAGAGGCTCTTAATGCTCTTGCAACTAATAAGAAAATGGGGAAAGAGTTGAGAGAGATATTGTGTGAAAAATAATAAAAGAATGAAAAAACTTATGATTGTTCTTCTCCTATTGAGCTGTTTTTGGGGAATGCTATTCATTTTTTTTCCAAGGATGGGAAAGCCTGGTGTTTATAGAGAAATTGTTTCAAAAGACAATGAGTTGAGTTTGACTGTATACACACAGCGACTAAATATATACGATCCAATTTCGCCTATCCAAGTTTATTTGATATTGAAAAAAAATGGAGTTTTATTAAAACAACAGAATCTTTATAACCTTGATATGGTGTCAGATTTGAATTTGCCATGTATAAGATGGATTTATAAAGAAGACGAAATTTTGATGAAACAAAAAGAAGGAACATCTTTTTGTAAAGATACATTAGAAATTGGCGAACCAAAATAAAGTAAGGTTATTATAAAATCGCAGTTATACAAAGCATAAAAATTAAACCATCTCATAATTAGTTTGGATATTGTTTTGGAAACCATTTGTAGATGCATTTAAGGAAACAACTCTACCGACGCCAGCAGAAGTTATCAGAGGTAGAGGATGAATCTATGCACCCTATAGTTTACTGAGATCGGGAAATAACAACCAAAAATTAGGGATAAGTGAATCAGAAAGAAACTATATCTTGCAAAGGGAGGTATTAACAAGTCAATCTTCTACTCAGACTGCATATATAGGTCGTCCAGTCTATACTTTTTTAAAAAGTACTGCTTTTGGAAGCGGGTATTTTAGTCCAGAAGAAGTAATCCCTCACGAAACGGTACATTCTATAGGGGTTGGCGACAATACCATTTACCCAATCCTTTCCTTCCTTTTTCTATTGGTCATGATTTAACTGGTTACAAACATTACAAGAAAATAATAGAAAATTGTACACTTCCGAAGGGGTTAAGATGATGTCAAGAAGATAACTAAAATTATTGCGCTTACAGCTTGCTTCCCAAATGTTTTACTTCACGGATTACATGGTGGCTTTGAGTTGGGATCAAAATAAAATGCACCTTTTTCTATAAATGGCAGTAGTGGGTATCAATTACTTGCTAATTGTTATTTTTATATATTTTTACTTTTGTTTGTTTTCATTTTTGGTAAATCAATTAAGAAAGATTTCTTATCTCTAATCATTTGTCTCTCCTCATTATCTTTAATAATTTTTCAATATTGGATTGTGTATTTACAAAAGAGCCTTTTCTTCAATAATACTGATAGCTTCACCAGTTTAATGCGCGAAACAATTCTAATTGATTGGATAAGTTTTTCGTTAGTATTAATTTTGCTGATTTGTCAAATAATTATTGCTCTCCAGAATTATTTCGACTGGAAGTACAGAGATGCAAGTGTTAAGTGAGTAACAACAATCAAGGTGAAGACGAAGGTTTTTCTGGCGGGAGGGTTATTTGTGATGCAAGCGGACAGTTGACGCATTTTTCAAATTTGGATGCGACGAGTGAGTATTATCGTTAGTAACGGAACGAAGAAGCGCACCTTTCTTTGTGGCGAGTTGGCGCGAGTGGAAACGCCGACCGGAGCGGCAATCGAATACGATTACACGGCACGGAGAACTCGGTTTATCAATACCCGGGCGGACCGCAGGTTCACCGCCGGGTAACGACTCGGCGTCAATATTCGGATGGCGGAACGGGCAGCGCCTACGAGCTTAAACAAGTTATCACACCCGCTTACAGCGGCGACGGAACAGCTTCACAGCCTTTTAAGACTCAAACCATTGTCGAACAAACGGATGCAGCCGGAAATCTACTGACGAAAGAAAAACATTATTTTGAAGGCAGTCCGACGGCATCGCTCGAATCGGCACTGACGCGGCACAGCCTTTATTCCGGCTGGATGGAAGGGCGCGAGACAAAAACGGAAGTTTTCGACACGAACGGCGTCGCGCTTCGCACGAGCGAAAGCTTTTACGCGCAGCGAGCCGCAATTGCCTGGTGGTCAACTTACGCCTCGACGCGCTCTTTAACCGACAATGCCGCTCCGCCGAACGACCCGCAAAATTGTTATCCAGTAATCCTTCCCTCTAACCTGTCCGCTGAATTCCAGCTGCGCCGTGTCCGAATCGCTCAACGTCAGGCGATTCATTTTCATGATATGGATTATGTCCGAACGCTCGTATGCTGTCATCATAAACGGTAAATTTTAACACAACCCATACCTGCTTCATTCGCTTGGCTATTTTATGGAAAAACTGATTTTCTGAACTTCACAACAACTAAAATTGAAGAAACACTAAATAACCGAGTCAAATAACTCTCCAACACTTTTCGCATTTTTATCTGCGCTCCAAAAAATCTGTTATTATTAAACCGATAAAAAATTGAGCAAAGTGCCGGAAGAGGCGAAAAAAAACAGATACAATAAGCAGCAGAGCAAAGTAATATAATAGTATGACAAATCTGGTTAAACGTAAAAAAAAGTGCAGGTTGAACCACCTACAGACCAATCACCTGTACTTGAAGGCGCAAAAAACTTGGACGATTATGACCAGAGCCGACCAATGCAGTTAACACTTTTTGAGTTACTACTGCCGCAGGAACGAGGTCTTTCCAAACCAATCGAGCTTTATGATTTTATTCCTAAATATCACTGGGAAAAAGTCGAGCGCATCGGCGGAGAATTTTTGAGAGCGTTAGAGCGAGAATTTGAATGCCGCGGGCAAAAATACAAAGTCAAAATACGACCCGCCAGTATTAGAAGACAAAGACGGGATGGAACGCTATTACTACCCGTCAGAACGCGATGAACTCGTCGAAGACGCTCTCAGAAAATTTATCGCGGAAGGACAAGGGGGTTTTTTAGATGATGCCGCCGGCGTAACTTTTAGTCTTTATCAATTGCAGGAAGAACTGAGACGCAACGGACACAGCTATAACAAACAGGAAATTAAAGACGCGCTGTTAATTTGCGCCCGGACCAACATCACCGTCACGTCAGAGGAC
>MWVX01000510.1_pt1 | contig 12287 bp, 14 predicted proteins | sample 1047311 | NCBI WGS metagenome assembly MWVX01 (sample SAMN06349984, study PRJNA376086) | soil metagenome | isolation source: MtG-4 sample Antarctic (ecotone) soil | place: Antarctica | collected 2015-01-13
GTATAGCACCTTCAGCGGCTAACAGTCTTACGATGCCTTCGCCAATACCTTTTGCACCGCCGGTTACCATAATAACTTTATCTTTTAATTGCAGATCCATAATACAGTTTAAGTTAGATTATAAAATTGTGTTGCATTACCTCCAAAAAATGCTGTCTGCTCCTGGTGTGTAAAAGTTGAAAAATATTCTGTTACTATATTGAGCATTTCGTTATAAGAAGCAGCCACCAAACATACCGGCCAATCCGAGCCAAACATAATTCTATCAGCACCAAAAGCTTCGCATACAACATCTATATAAGGAATAAAGTTGTTTAGCTTCCAATGCTTCCAATCTGCCTCAGTAACCATTCCTGATATCTTACAATATACATTCTCATGTACTGCTACAGACATCATTTCTTTCGTCCAATTATAAATTTCCCCTTTCTTTATATTTGGTTTTGCCAGATGATCAATAACAAATTTTTGTTCGGGAAAAGCAGCAACCAATTGAGGGATATATTTTAGTTGATCAGCGTAAATGAGAATATCATAAGTGAAATCAAATTCTTTTAATGCTGCAACACCTCGCATAAATTTCGGGTTAAGCATTAAATCCCCTTCGCCTTGCAGAATGTGTCTAAAACCTTTAATGATTGGGGACTGTTTGTAATAAGCTAAATGGTCTTTAATATTTTCTGCCCTTAAATCTACCCATCCAACAATACCTTTAATAAAAGCATTTCCTTTTGCCTGCTCTAATAAAAAATTATTATGCTCTTCAGATTTATCTGTTTGAATAAGCACACAACCACCAAAGCCATTTTCCTGTAAAAGCGGTTGAAGGTCAAATGGTAGAAAATCTTTTTGGATTATAGCCATATCTTCTGTTATCCAACTATCTCTATTAGCATCAAATTTCCAAAAGTGTTGGTGAGAGTCGATACGATCCTTTAAAAATAAATTAATAGGTTGTTTTATTTGAGTTGCTTCTGCCATAGATTCGACTCAACTAATTGGCGTATGCTTTTACCTTTTGCCTTGAAGATCCCAATCCTTCAATGCCTAATTCCATTACATCACCTTCTTTTAAATATACTTGCGGTTTCATACCCAGGCCTACACCGGCAGGGGTACCTGTTGAAATAACATCACCTGGCAACAACGTCATGAACTGGCTTAGATAAGAAACTAAAAATGGTATTTTAAAAATGAGATTAGCAGTTGTACCATCCTGCATAATTTTACCATTTAGGCTTAACCATAAGCGTAATGTGTCAACATTTTCAACTTCATCTGTTGTTGCAAGAAAAGGACCCAGTGGAGCAAACGTATCGCAGCTTTTACCTTTAACCCATTGTCCGCCTCTTTCCAGTTGAAATTCTCTTTCACTTAGATCATTATGTAAACAATAGCCAGCTACATATTGCATTGCTTCGGCTTCTTCTATATAGTTTGCTTTCTTACCTATTACTACTGCCAACTCAACTTCCCAATCTGTTTTCTTTGAGTTTTTAGGAATAATTACATCGTAGAAAGGCCCGATGATTGCGGAGGTAGATTTAAAAAAAATAATCGGTTCTTTTGGAACAGTTGCATTTGTTTCCTTAGCATGATCAGCGTAGTTTAAACCAATACAAATAATTTTAGACGGTCTTGCAATAGGACTTGCCAGGATGATATCCATTGAAAGTAATGGTAATCTGTCTTTATTCTCATCAATAAACTTTTGCAAACGGTTTAACCCATCATCCTGAAAAAATTGCTCATTATAATCTTCCCCAAAAGCCGAAGCATCATAAAAAGCCTCATTAATTATTACTCCCTGTTTTACATGCCCTTTATCACGAAAGCGTATGAGTTTCATTGTTTATTGATTTAAATTTTAGTGGGATCTCTTTTATGAAAGAGCTTACAAATTTTGGAAAGATAAATCCAACCTTCATTATTAATTGTTCAGGTTAACAAATCCACCGTCAATAGAATAATCATTACCGGTTATGAATGAGGAATCATCCGAAGATAGATATAAAATTAGTTTCGCCACTTCATCCACAGTTCCCATTCTTCCTATAGGCTGCGATTTGGAAAGCTTTTCAAACATTTCCTGTTCCTTCCCCGGATAATTTTTTGCAATAAATCCATCAACAAAAGGTGTATGAACCCTGGCAGGTGATATGGTATTGCTGCGAATACCATCCTTTAAAAAATCTCTTGCTACTGATAAGCTCATGGCATGAATAGCACCTTTACTCATGCTATATGCAAACCTGTCAGGGATACCTATTATCGCTGCTATAGAGGATATATTTACAATAGCCCCGCCCCCGTTATCTTTCATAATTGGAACAACCGCATGTAAACAGTTATAAGCCCCTTTTACATTAACTCTAAATATCCTGTCAAAATCTTCTTCAGTTGTATTTATAACATTACCTATATGTGCTATCCCTGCATTATTTACCAACACCTTAATGTTCTGTAACTTTTCAAAAACCTGGTTTACCTGGTTCTGGTTACTAATATCAGTAGTATGCATAAAGGCCTTTCCCCCAGCCTCTTCTATTTCAGTAAGTACCTGTTGTGCATTTTGTTCTGATAAATCGAGGATGTGCACTGTTGCTCCCTGTTGAGCAAATAATTTTGACACCGCCCTGCCTATTCCGCTTCCTCCCCCGGTTATTGCTGCTACTTTTCCATCTAGTCGAAACATATTCAGTATGTTTTATTTTAAGTATGCGGGTTATTACGGAGTCAAAACTACTAACATAATTGAAGCATAATTAAAGCATTATTATTATCCACAGGAATTTACAAGATGGTGAGTGAATTCTCCTAATGAGTATTTATTGTCGCAACTTTTCAATTACCTTTCTTTGTGCAGACGTATAGCAGATTCATTTCTCTCAGTAACTCCTTATCAACGATCAATCATTTCTGATTTATAGTTACTCATACTTTTTCCCTTCAAAAACACTTTCAATACAGGAGTTCCATCGCCGCTCCATTAGTAAATAAAGAATAATGAAAAGGATTGGTAAAAAGCCATTATTTTACTCTCTAAAAAATTATATAGAATCGTATTATCTTTCTTAAAAATTTTATTATGAAACATATCCTCTTTGCTATTTTAATCTTCACTGCACTTGCTACAAATGCCCAGCAACATTCTTTAGAAAAACTTTGGGAAACAGACAGCGTAGTTGCCATTCCTGAATCTGTATTATATGATTCTAAAAATTCCATTCTCTATATTTCACTTATCAATGGAGCGCCCTGGGAGGCAGATGGAAAAGGTGGTGTTGGAAAGTTAAGTACTGATGGTAAAACATTTGACTCAACCTGGATAACCGGCCTACATGCCCCTAAAGGTATGGGGCAGGTTGGCAACAGACTATATGTTGCTGACATGAATGAGGTTGTAGTTATAGATATTCAAAATGGAAAAATTGAAAAGAAAATAAAGATTGATAGCGCACAGGGTTTGAATGATATAACTGTAACCGACAAAGGAATAATTTATGTTTCCGATTCAAGAACTGCAAAAGTTTACAGGGTAGAAAACGATGTAGCTGCATTATATCTCAAAGACATGACAGGGGTGAATGGTTTAAGAGCCGTAGGAAATGATCTATATATTTTATCAGGAAAGTCATTTGTAAAAGCTGATGCACAAAAGGCAATAAGCAAAGTTGTAGAACTTGAACAAGGCGGAGACGGCCTGGAGCCAATAGGTAATGGTGACTTTATTGCAACCTCCTGGGGAGGATGGATATATTATGTACATGCAAATGGAAAAATAGAAACTTTGCTTGACACTCATCTTGAAAAGAAGAATACTGCAGATATTGGTTATGACGCTGCAAAGAAAATTATTTATGTTCCAACCTTTAATGCCAAACGAGTAGTAGCCTACCAGTTGAAGTAACTTATTTATAGGTAGAATACTTAGAAACCAGGTTAATAATCTGAATTACTCAAGGAATGTTCTAAACTCATTCATGACTAAGTAAAGCAATATTATCAGTCTATATTGGATAATATAAGGATGAAAAACAGTATACTTATATTACAGTTTACAGCCCTAGAGCTTAAACCTAACCACAATAACCCTGCACATAAAAAGCCTCTTAAAACTGTCATTCAACTTTCACATCTAATTCACAACATGTGTACAATGAATGATCAGATTTGTTATTTCATATATTTATATTTGATTACACAATAAAATATAGAACTGTAGGTTTCTAATAAAAACCTTATTAGCTCACTTAACCTAAAACAAAATCAATATTGACAGACGCTATAATTAACCTCCAATCAGTTAATCCCATAGAGTTTTTCGGTGTAAACAACGGGAAACTTGATCTGCTAAAAAAGAAATTTCCTCTCCTTAAAATATTAAGTCGCGGCACACAAATAAAGTTAAGTGGCTCTCCCGAACAAATAGAAACAGCAAAAGAAAAGATTGATCTTATAGTACAGTATCTGGAGCGTAATGGTCACTTAAGTGAGAATTACTTTGAACAAATTCTTGGTGGAGACGATGCTGAAGTGATTGACAACTTTGTTGATCGAAATCCTAACGACATTCTTGTTTTTGGTCCTAATGGTAAAACAGTAAGAGCAAGAACTGCTAATCAGAAAAGAATGGTACAAGCTGCGGACAGGAATGATGTTGTTTTTGCTATTGGACCCGCGGGTACAGGTAAAACTTATACTGCAGTTGCGTTGGCAGTTAGAGCGCTTAAAAATAAGGTTGTAAAAAAGATTATTCTTACACGCCCAGCTGTGGAAGCAGGAGAAAATCTTGGTTTTCTTCCGGGCGATCTTAAGGAAAAAATTGATCCTTATTTACGTCCCTTATATGATGCTTTAGATGATATGATACCGGCTGATAAGTTGGGCTACTATATGAGCACCCGCACTATTGAAATTGCACCTCTCGCTTATATGAGAGGACGTACTTTAGACAATGCTTTTATTATTTTAGATGAAGCACAAAACACCAACGATCTTCAATTAAAAATGTTTTTAACCAGGATTGGCCCAAGTGCAAAAGCAATTATAACTGGCGACCCTACACAGGTTGACCTACCAAAGAACCAAAGAAGTGGTTTGGAAAAAGCTTCTCGTATTTTAAAGAATATTGATGGGATATCTCACATTGAACTTGATGAAGAAGATGTTGTTCGTCATCGTCTTGTAAAGGCAATAATAAAAGCTTACGAACATGAAAAAGAAACAGAACAGGTTCAGGGTTTTTCCTCTAAACATTAATACTTAAGATCAAAAAAGGAAAAGCTGCAGTATATGCGGCTTTTTTAATTATAACCCGTATGCGTTCCAACTTTCTTAAGGGAGCTTTTATCGTTATCTTTGATAACCTATAAAAGGAAGAATGAAAACTGCATTGTTATTATTTGGCTTTTTGTTTTTGTTATCATGCAACAATAAAGAGGATGAATACCATAAGCCGGAAAGCGCCCTGGATGCAGGACGAGAATTTATTGATAATTCATTAAAGGGAAGATTTAACACTGCTAAAAAATATATGCTGCAGGATGATGAGAACTTGTACTGGTTTAATAAATCGAGCACAGAATTTAATAAGATAAGCGAACAGGAGAAAGCGGGTTATAGCAAAGCTTCAATTAATATATCGGAAGTAAGTGAAGTAGTAGCAGATAGCTTAACTATTATTAATTACAGCAATTCATATAGTAAGCGGCCTTCAAAGGTTAGAGTAGTTAAATATAAGGGTGAATGGGTAGTTGATTTTAAATATACTTTTTCAGGTAACTTATAACTTCGATATTAAAATAAAGTATCGTGTTTAAGTTGTAATAATAACAACAATTATTTCTGTATCATAAACTATGAATATACAAATGCACACAGTATTGCATCCCTGGCATGGAGTTGAAACAGGGAACCAGGCTCCAAGAATAGTAAATGCGGTAATTGAAATTCCACAAGGCTCAAGAGCTAAATACGAAATTGATAAACCCAGCGGTTTATTAAGGTTAGACAGGGTTATATATTCTTCTTTTTATTATCCAACCAACTATGGATTTATACCCAGAACTTATGGTGATGATAAAGATCCTTTAGATATTCTTGTTTTGTCAAGCTTATGTATTCAACCATTATGTCTGGTTACAGCTAAGGTTATTGGCGTAATGCAAATGATAGATCAGGGAGACGCTGATGATAAAATTATTGCTGTAGCGGCAAATGATCCTTCTATTAATTACATAAACAACATTGAGGAATTACCTAAGCATTTTTTTGAAGAACTTCGACACTTTTTCCAGGAATATAAAAGATTAGAAAATAAAGCTGTGATAGTAGAAGAATTCCAGGATAAAGCTACAGCCATAGGTATTATTAAACAAGCCATGGCATCTTACCAGGAACATTTTATACAGGAACCGGAAAAAGTATAAGCTTTATCATCTGGCTGCAAAACATAAAAACTTACAACACACCTTTTAAACTACAACTAAAATAACACTCGTTAATGATGGTTTGTTATTGATTAAACACCCGTTTTATTATTCGAAGGTTATGAGTTCGCTTACCCAGCTCTGTATTAATTATTCCAAGATTATCTATAGCATCAATTCGCACTTTTCCTGATGAATGAATAATGGTATTTGAATCTAACAGAATGCCTACATGTGTTATTTTTCCTTCTTCATTATCAAAAAAGGCAAGATCACCGCAACGTACTTCCTGCAAAAATCCTACTGCCTCTCCCTGCGTTGCCTGCTGGTATGCATCTCTTAGTAAATGAACACCCGTACATTTAAAAACAACCTGGCAAAAGCCACTGCAATCAACACCAAATACTGATCTTCCACCCCATAAATAGGGTGTATTCAAAAATTTGTAAGCATAATTTTTTATGTTTGTTTCATCTATAATACTCTCTTTTAAATTAATAATAGAACCCGAATAACTAATTTCATATTTACCAAAATTTCCTTTGCCGTTTTGCAATAATGTAAGTGAACTTCCAAAAGGAATGTTCATTTTTTGATTGTTTACTGTAATAGTGTTAACCCAATCAGCTGCAAGCAGATGAATTTGCTGATCTAACTCACCCCCAAAAATTTCTGTTAATTGCGTAGGCTGACACCATCCTTCATAATCATCATACACACTTCTTATTCTTAAAAAATCTTTTGTATGCTCAAGTAATTCACAAATTTCTCCAAACAATAACTGGCTTGTTTGCTCACTTCTGTGCGCCGCTTCTGCACGAATAGGAGCAACAGGAACTACACAAACTAGGAAAGGCATTTTAAAATTTTATTTCGTTATGGATTTCGACTGATTATCGCATCCTAATAAAAAATAATTTACTTTAAAGCGTGGCTAAAGATTCGTTTACAAATATCGAAGATAAACAACTACTGGAGAAATTCTATAGTGAAGGAAACAACCAATGGTTAGGAATACTGCTTCAACGGTACACTATGCTTTTATTAGGTGTTTGCATGAAGTATCTAAGAAATGAAGAAGAGGCGAAAGATAGCGTTCAACAAATATTTGTAAAGGTTATAAGCGAACTGCAAAAATACAAGGTGGATTATTTCAAAAGCTGGTTGTATATGATAGCAAAGAACTACTGCTTAATGAGAATAAGAGACCGACATGGAAAAATACCGGTTGAACTTACTGATAAAATAATGCCTGAAGAAGAAGTATATGGGTACAAACAGGAGCTAATTGAAAAGGACAAGACGCTTGTATTTATTGAAGAAGGTCTGCAGGAGCTAAGTAATGAGCAAAAAGTTTGTCTCTCTCTGTTTTATCATAATAAAAAGTCTTATCATGAAATTACAGATGTAACAGGATACAATTTGTTACAGGTTAAAAGCTATATACAAAACGGCAAACGAAATCTTAAACTAATTGTTGAAAAAAAAATGAAAAAACTGAATGACTGATTTAAAAGATATATTATTTGATAATGAGGAGCAATTGAATGAAGAAGAACTGAAGAATTATGTTGAAGATAATTTGCCTGAAAATGATAAACGTGCTTTTGAAAAAAAAATGGAGAATTCAGGTTTTGTAAATGATGCGGTTGATGGATTGAAAGCTTTTAAGAACAATCAAAACCTAGTTGGTTATGTTAATCAATTGAATAAAAATCTCGAAAAGCACTTATTGTCAAAAAAGCAGGGCAAAGAAAAAAGGAAAATTAAAAATCTTTCGTGGATACTACTTTCTGCTTTAATCATTTTACTCATCTGCATAATTGGTTATATCTCCATCCATTTCTATAAAAACCCTTAAGTACATATAGAAAACTTTTAACCAATTCAACTTCGAATCATTAACAGTATTAAAAAAGTAAAGCCTCTTTATATGCTTTTTTTATTTGTACATTGACGGCACCTTATTATTAATGTAGAGATGCAGAAAAACCTATTGTTTTTATTAACGCTTAAGTTATGTATTTCCTTATCGTTAAATGCTCAAACAAAACTTTACATACCGCGAAACATACAAAGCACTTACCACACAGGCACTCGTTCACCAGAAGGCAAGCCGGGAAGAAAATATTGGCAAAATACTGCAGACTATAACCTTAATGTAACCTTTAATCCTGCAAGCCTACTTGTTAAAGGAAGTGTTGCTGTCGACTATTATAACAATAGCCCGGATACTTTAAGGGAAATAGAATTTAAGCTTTATCCCAATTATTATAAGAAAGGTTCTCCTCGTTTACATATAGTAAAGGCGGAAGATGTAGGCGAAGGTTTACAAATTGAAACTATAAGTGCACGAGGAAATTCTTTTGTTACTTATAAAATAGATGCAACTAATATGACTGTGTCTGTTCCACCATTACTACCTAACAAGATTATTCATTTCGACCTCACTTACAATTATACGCTTAATAAAGGTTCCCATATGCGAACAGGGCAGGTGGAAGAAAATGCAGCTTTCATTGCTTACTTTTTTCCTCGCATTGCGGTGTATGACGATATAGATGGATGGAATAAAAACCAGTACCTGGGGACACACGAATTTTATAACGACTTCTGCAATTTCAAGGTTGCGATTAATGTTCCAAAAGATTTTGTAGTATGGGCTACAGGCGATTTGCAAAATTGCAACGAAGTATTAAACCAAAAATATTGCACCAAATTACGACAGGCAGAAACAAGTGATTCTATCATCACTGTTATAGATACATTAGACCTTAAAAACGAAATAATTACTTCAGATAACTCATCTAATACATGGAAGTTTGAAGCGAAAAATGTTACTGATTTTGTTTTTGCAACAAGCAATCATTATATATGGAAATCTTCAAGCCTTGTTGTTGATAAAAAAGCGGGAAGACGAACAAGAGTTGATGCTGTTTTTAACCCTAGACACCAAGATTATTTTGAGGTAATCAACTTTAACAGGGAAACTGTAAAGGCAATGAGTTTCACTTTTCCAAGGTGGCCTTTTCCCTACTCGCACATAACAGTTTTCGACGGACTTGACCAGATGGAATATCCTATGATGGTAAACGATAATCCTGTTACAAATCGGGAAGATGCTATTACATTAACTGAGCATGAAGTGTTTCATACCATGTTTCCTTTTTACCTGGGAGTAAACGAAACAAAGTATGGATGGATGGATGAAGGATGGGCAACATTAGGTGAATGGCTTATTTCGCCACTAATAGATTCCACCATCAAGGATAGTTATGGAATGCCTCAATATAATTATTACGCAGGCAACGAAATTGATCTTCCCATTACTGTTTTAACCACGCAGCAAAGTGGTACTGCACTTTTTCTAAATTCATACCCGAAGCCTGCACTGGGGTACTTGTATGTAAAAGATTTGTTGGGAGATGAATTATTTTTAAAAGCCCTTCATTTGTATATAAACCAATGGAAGGGTAAACATCCTATGCCTTACGACTTTTTTAATTCAATAAATACAGGCTCCGGGAAAAATTTAAACTGGTTTTGGAAACGTTGGTTCTTTGATGATGGTGTTCCAGACCTTGCTATTAAGAAAGTAAATAAGAAAGGAAAAAATTACGAGATTGTTATTGAATCTATAGGAACGAAGCCGGTGCCTGTTGACCTCAATATTCATTTTGATGATAACACAACGCTAAAAGAACATAGAAATATTGGCGTTTGGGAAAAGGGCAATAACACCATTACCATCCGCATTCCCGCAAACAAAACTATCTCTAACATTTCTCTTGGGAGTTTGTATATACCTGATATAAATAAAGGGGATAATGTTTATGTGGGCGGGAACTGATCGTCAAAACAAATGACCGTGTACCAGATCAGTTCGTGGAAAAACTTTATTTAGATACTCCACCATAATTTATAAAAGTTTCAACACAAGCTAAGATTGTAAGAAATAGGCAATAGCCTGTATTGTATCAATGCTTTTATTTTTACAAGCTGTCTTATGCCTGCGTCTTACGGCATAATTTTTTGATTTGTTTATATAATTAAAAAAGCACCAATTATGGAAAATGGTAATCCCAACAACATGAGTAATGAAGACCTTGAAAATGACATGCAGCAAAAAAAATCTGAAATTGATTTTAAAGGCAACCAGGAAAATGTACAAACAACAACTGCTGCAGAAGGTACTTTGATTACTCCTGAACAAGACCCTAATAAAAAAGATGCAGTTAATGCTGGAGATCTGGCAGATGATGGAGGTGAAGATGGTAGCTTACCTGATCCTGAAGAAACATCATTAAATGAGGATGAAGACGGTTATGATGATCCCGATAAAATTTCTGGTTAAGTTATTTATGTTGAGGTATCTCTACGCCCTTCAGTTTACGGTATAACTCTGTAGCATATAAATCTGTCATTCCTGATATAAGGTCAAATGCATTTAATGTTTTTTCGTAAGCCGAAGAAGTTTCCTCAAACTCTCTAAATTGTAGCGGTAACAGCTTTAATATCTTTTGATCTTTATGATCAGGTTTTTGCTTAAGCAAGGCAGGAACAAAAAGGGCAAGCAATTCAGACATTACGTTATAACCGGCAATTTCAATTTCCAATACAGTATCATGGTTATAGATTTTTTCATTTGATATTTTCATTACTTCTTTAAAAGCGCCGTAGTTATTTTCAATATTATCAAGTAAGGTATCATTGAATGTACCATGTAATATTTTCTCCCTGTTTTCCAAAAAAATGTGTGCAGCTTTCATTGTTAAAAGGTTAATTGCCTTTGCACGCAGATAACTTATTTTTTCGTTGAGGTCATCAATTCTGTTGTATGTTTCCAAAGTTTTATTTTCATCTTCTCCGGCCGATTTTAAACACCTGATTACATGAAGAAAAGAGTCCTTTACCAATTCATGTGAAAGTATTCCCAACCGATGAGCATCTTCCATATCAATAATTCGATAGCATATATCATCAGCAGCTTCTACCAGGTAAACAAATGGATGCCTTTTGTAAGAGATAACTTCCCCTTCTTCACGCAGCATTCCTAATTTTTCTGCTATTCGTTTTACAGCCCCGGTTTCTGATTGAAAGAATCCATATTTCTTCCTGTGTTTATATTCCTTATCAATTCCTGCAGACTCACACGGATACTTTAATATGGATGCAATAGTGGTATAAGTTAATCCCAAACCTCCTATCAACCTTCCTTTAAAAGTATGGGTAAGAATTCTTACAGCATTGGCATTGCCTTCAAAATTAGATATATCGGCCCATTCCCTTTGATTAAAAAAATCCTGCAATAATATTCCTTCTATTCTAGTAGTAGTATTATTAATAAAGTAGGCTGAAATAGCTTTCTCACCTGAATGACCAAAAGCAGGATTTCCTATATCATGTGCAAGACAACCCGCAGCAATTACATTCGATAATTCATATTTATAAAACTCAAAACTATCACCAGACTTATCTGTTATTTGGTTACTGATCTTTTCTCCAACAATGCTTCCTAATGAACGACCAACACTGGCAACTTCAAGTGAATGTGTAAGGCGGTTATGAACAAAGGTGCTTCCGGGCAATGGGAATACCTGGGTTTTATTTTGCAGTCGTCTAAAAGCTGAAGAGAAAATCAACCTGTCAAAGTCACGTTGAAAACCTGAACGCGGTCCTGGTGATTCTTTTTCTTGTCCAATTCTATGTGTAGTGAAGATGTTTTCCCAATTCATATATTGGCGCAAAAATATAGATATACAAGCTAACAAAAAGCCCTGCTCAAAGGAGCAGGGCTTTATCAAATGTCTTTCTTCAAGTCATTGCAAGAACTTAATCATTATAAGAACCTAAGAG
>MWVX01000511.1_pt1 | contig 12280 bp, 7 predicted proteins | sample 1047311 | NCBI WGS metagenome assembly MWVX01 (sample SAMN06349984, study PRJNA376086) | soil metagenome | isolation source: MtG-4 sample Antarctic (ecotone) soil | place: Antarctica | collected 2015-01-13
CGAATAGCGGCTGTTATACTTTTGGCAACTATGATCATTACAACCGTTGTCTTCAATGTTCCTGTCAATATTCAAACAGGCAAGTGGACAGAAGATTACAACGATAATTGGAAAAAGAAAAGGAAGGCTTGGCGTTTTTTTCAAGGATACCTTTCAATAATTTTAATAATAGCATTTGTCATTTTAGTAATTGCGCAGATCATTTCATAAGCAATAAAAAGAAAGTGAGGCAACAGGCGATTTATCTACCTATTCATTATAAATATTTTTTATGACACCGGATTCTATCTTCCAGATTTGCAGCACTATCGCCATAATTGGCTGGTTTGTGTTAATTATCATTTTACCTTTATTTTGGAAGTTGATAAATTTCTCATCGGTATTATTATCACATTGCTTTCACTTGTGTATGCCTGGCTTATTGCATCATCCTTCAATCCCGGTGATATGAAAAGTTTTGGCTCATTGGATGACGTGAAGACTTTGTTTCAAAATAAAACACTGCTCACTGCCGGTTGGGTGCATTACCTCGCCTTTGATTTGATGGTGGGTACCTGGATAAAAAGGAATTCGGTGAAACATGAAATTAGTCATTGGTTGATAATACCCTGTTTGCTTTTTACTTTTATGTGGGGACCAGTGGGTTTATTGGTCTACCTGCTGATACGACTTATAAAAACAAGAAATTATTTTTCAGCTAATTACAATTAAACTTTTATGAATTTTATATTGGAATTAAAGCAACGAAACAAACCACCTTTTTGGTTTGGACTGCTTAATATAGCCGTTGGTATCATCTGCTTTATACTCATGCAGGTGGATAGTCAACAAATTTTGAATGTAAACCGCTGGCTGAAACCAATGAAGTTTTATTTCTCCGTTGGAATAATGATTTTGACAATGGGCTGGCTATTGTACTATTTAAACGATGCAAAAAAAATAATGCTTTATTCCTGGCTGCTGATTATCACCATGTTTTTTGAAAATGGCCTCATTATCTTACAAGCCATCCGGGTACTACTTCTCATTACAACGCAAACACCCTTGCTGACCTAATCATTTTCAATTTCATGGGCTTCTTTATCAATATGTTCACCATAAGCTTTATGCTCATCAGTATTGCTTTTTTTCGCCAAAAACACTTTTTTATTCCTGATGCTTATGTATGGGGCATTCGCTTAGGCATTTTGCTTTTTATTTTGTTTTCTCTGGAAGGTGGTTTGATGCTTTCATTAATGAAACATACTGTGGGCGCCCAGGATGGTGGGCCCGGCTTGCCTTTAACTAAGTGGAGCACTCAATATGGCGACTTACGCATTGCCCATTTTCTTGGCCTTCATTCACTCCAATTGCTCCCGTTGCTTGGCCATTACATAGCTAAATCAAAAAAACAAATCATTGCCTTGTCTGTAATTTATTTTGTTATTGTCATGGCAGTTTTTATCCAGGCATTGGCAGGCAGGCCTTTAATATTTATATAAAAAGTCACAGCAAGAAGGGATTAGAAAATAAGAAATAAAATTGTTTTGCAAAAAGATAAGGACTTCTTTTCATTTATTAATCAATCTCAATAAGTCAATGAACTCATACTAACGATATGTATTTAACTCACAAGTCTTTACATAATTCATTTTTGGGTGATGACCTTACACCTGGATTTCGGCACAACAGCAACGGTCTCAAAGTTGACAGTTTATTGTAAATTGAATAAATCACTCATAAGCTATGGAAACAATACCAAAAAAGAAGAACAAAAAGGCTTTACCAAAGGGGTGACTGTATTTAAAAAAATGCTGTAAGATAAAAGATTATCAGGCAGCATTTAAAAGCTGGTGGCACATTGAAGAATTAAAGAAAAAAGGTCACCGCTTTGCGATCGTATAAGATTACCATAGTAAAACATAATTATTTTGAATTTACAACCATGACAGGCATAAAATATGCCTGCTTTTTTTTGTCTTACGCTGAATACTGGAAAGCCTACAAAGAGATAGCCGATAATACTTACTCCTACAATATTGAAGTGATCGAAAGTAAAAAAAAGAGTGTTATTGTTGATTGAGCGAACAGGCCTTACAATTATTGATCATTACGGTGCTCCGCTTCATCATCCATCTTAGGACAAACGATACTATTTCACCATCCTTTTCTCTAAAACAGGAACTTGAAAAGAATTATACCGGTTTTCAAAAGTGGTGGTCAATACAACAAAGAACAAGTCTGTTTGTTTACCCAATCGCAGTAACAGGTGGTTTTATTCTGGGGGTGCTTTAGGTTCGGAAAAACCCTGTGGAAGTTTTTTTTTACAACCCACGGATGTTATTAATATTAGGCATCACCATTTTCGTAGTGATTCCACTTTGCTATTATGCAGCAAAATGGATGTTTAACTGTGCTTATGGTAAGCATTTGAAAAAACTGAAAATATTGATTGAGGAATTATCTCAATAGGAATTGGCAGCTTTGAAAAGAACCCGCTAATAATTCCTGTATCAATTAAGAACATAATGAAACGGATTTTTAGGAATTAAATTTAAACAGGCAAATGGGTTACATTTTTATTAATTCATTATATTCATAAATTGTAAATCCCGGTTTTTGTTGCTTTGCTGCGAATATCATGGCAGCCGCTACATTTTTAGCATGTATGGGTTTGTACTTGCGTAAATTATTAATCAAAATAAAAGAAAAAGTTTGCATGGCTATTTGACCCATGCGTTCGCCAGGTCTTGATTCTTTTCTGTCACCCAATAAAATCGAAGGGCGAAAAACAGAAACGGTTTCCAGGTGCATTTTTTTTATTTCATCTTCAACTTCTCCCTTTAACTGCAAATAAAAATTTTGACTTTTTGCATCAGCTCCAACAGAAGAAACGAATAGGAATGTATTGCATCCTGTTTCTTTACAAAATCTCGCAGCGTTTACCGGTATGTCATGATCTATTTTTCTATAAGCCTCTTTATCTCCTCTCACTTTTTTTTGCGTTGTACCCACTGCACAAAAAACAACGTCACTTCCGTCTATACCCAATTTAAATGATTCATGATCGTTAAAATCTATCAGCTTTATCTCGACTTTTGAATTTTCATTTTTAAAGGGACTCCGCACTAATAAACGAATAATAGCGAAGCCTTCATCTCGTATCAATTGCAGTAAAAGATAATTGCCAATCAAGCCTGTGGCGCCGACAATAGTTGCAATCCTCTCGCTCATAATTTTTCTGTATTTTGCTATGCATGCAAATTCGTGAAAATTTTTCGCTGAAGCCGTACAATACATTTGGCATTGATGTAAAAGCAAAATATTTCACCACCTTTAATTCTGTAGAAAATCTTGAAGAAATTCTCAATTCTCAATTCTCAATTCTCAATTCTCAGCTCATTCTAGGCGGCGGCAGCAATCTTTTATTTACAAAAGATGTGGATGGCATTGTTTTAAAAAATGAAATAAAGGGTATTGAGATCATTGACGAAGATGATGATTTCATTTATGTAAAAGCCGGTGCGGGTCTCAACTGGCATGAGTTTGTTTTGCACTGTCTCAGGAATAATTATGCAGGCGTTGAAAATCTTTCTTTAATTCCAGGGAATGTTGGCGCCTCACCTATGCAAAACATCGGCGCTTACGGAGTAGAAATTAAGGATGTATTTCACGAACTGGAAGCCTATCATATCAATGAAAAAATGCTTAAAATATTTTCTTTAGATGAATGTGAGTTTGGATACAGGGAAAGCGTGTTCAAGGGGAAGTATAAAAATGAATTTGTTATTGCCTGGGTTAGTTTCCGTCTTCGCAAAATCCCTGTGTTTAATACATCATACGGTGCTATACAACAGGAACTCGAAAAAATGGGTGTGAAGGAATTAACCATCCAGGCCATAGCGCAGGCTGTAATTAATATTCGTAGCTCAAAATTACCCGACTGGAAAGAGATTGGAAATGCAGGAAGTTTTTTCAAGAACCCTCAAATACCCAGGCATGAATTCCACGAATTAAAACAAATTTTTCCTAATATAATTGGTTTTACTGTTGGTAAGAGGAAGACGGTTTATTAAATTTTTGACATTGATGAAGAGGTTTAATTGATTAAAAAAACTTTTTTTATTATTAGTAAATGAGCAAATCTTTTTTCTGTCATGCTGACGAAGGAAGCATCTCAGAGAAGTTAGGTTAAAAAGGGAATTGTTAGATACCATTTACCATATGAGAAATAGTATAAAAGATTTACACAAATATTGGTGCTACGGTAAAGATAAATACAGGTTGGATAATGGTCAGATATTAACCTCTATTAAAATAATTTCCTGTTATTAAGGTTTGAGATCCCTCCTTCGTCGGGATGACAAAAGACATTTTCATTATACAAAAATTAGCAATAATGATGTTTCATAACCAATTCTGCTTCATAGAAAATAAAGAATGAAAGCGTTCAGAAAGACTGATGCACCATGCCTGAATAGAATTACAAGAGTACAAGAGTGCGACGCCACAAAAGTTGATAGAATTACTATAGATGACTACATAAAAATAAAATGGACATTAAAAGAATAAATACAATAAGGGAATTAAAGGAAGCGGGTTATAAACCGAAAAACATTAAAGAAGAAATTCGTAGAAACTTAATAAAAAAGCTTCAGGCAAAGGAAGAAACCTTTAGTGGCATTATCGGCTACGAAGAAAGCGTAATTCCTGATGTGGAAAGGGCTTTGTTGAGCAAACATAATATTCTTTTTCTTGGTTTGCGCGGACAGGCAAAAACAAGAATGGCTCGTCAAATGACGTATTTGCTGGATGAATATATTCCATTCATAACCGGTAGCGAAATCAACGATGATCCACTTCGTCCTATTTCGAAATATGCAAAAGATCTGATCTTAGAAAAGGGTGATGATACCCCAATTGAATGGCTCCATCGTAGCCAGCGTTATGGAGAAAAATTAGCTACTCCGGATGTGAGTGTCGCCGATTTGATCGGTGATATTGATCCGATCAAAGCTGCAAATCTGCGACTGAGTTTTGCAGATGAAAGAGTGATACATTATGGTATTATTCCGAAAAGCAATCGAAGCATATTTGTAATTAATGAATTACCTGATCTGCAGGCAAGGATACAGGTAGCACTTTTTAATATTTTGGAAGAAGGAGATGTACAGATACGGGGTTTTAAATTGCGTTTGCCCCTTGACATTTTATTTGTATTTACAGCAAACCCGGAAGATTATACCAATCGCGGCTCCATTGTTACACCACTAAAAGATAGGATAGAAAGCCAGATATTAACGCACTATCCAAAAACGCTCGAACATGCTTTACTTATTACAGAGCAGGAAGCTGACATTGTTGATGAACAAAAGAAAAAAATTATTGTAAACGATCTTATTAAACGATTGGTGGAACAAGTAGCTTTTGAAGCAAGGGCAAGCGAACTGGTAGATAAAAAAAGCGGCGTTAGTGCCAGGCTCACTATTTCTGCTTATGAAAACGCAGTGAGTGCTGCGGAACGCAGAGCCATCATCCATAATGAAAAAGAAACACAGGTGTGGGTAAGTGATCTGCAGGGAATTATTCCATCCATTACCGGCAAAATTGAATTGGTGTACGAAGGAGAACAGGAAGGGCCTTACCAGGTAGCTATGAATTTATTAGATAAGTCTATACGGACACAGTTTGTACAGACTTTTCCAAACCCCGAATCATTGAAAAAAAGGGCGTCAAAAAAAGGCGAGGTTTCTCAGCCCATTGATAATCCTTACCGTTCCATTTTAAATTGGTTTGATAAAGGCAATAGCATCAACCTGCTTTTTTCTTCCACTGACAGAGAAAAGATCAAACAATTGTATGCAGTAGATGGATTACAAGCCCTTGTAAAAAATACATTTCCGAAAGCGAATGAAAAAGAGTCGGCCCTGTTAAGCGAATTTGTATTGCATGGCCTGGCCTCTTATTCCCTGATTAGTAAAAAAATTGTAGAAAATGCAATTGAATTTAAAGATCTGATGGGAAGTATGTTAAATATTAAATCATCCACTTCTTTTGATGATGATGATGATGAAGATTTAAATTAAGAGAATTTGTTCAAATTTATTTATGCAGGCCTTGCGTTGGTTTTTATTTTTGCTTACAATTTTCCTCTATTATTCTTGTTCACGCTGCAGTTGTATTGACCGGGGATATAACTATGAATTTTATCAATTTTGATTCAACCGAGTTAATACAGTTATTCTAAAAAAATATGAGAAAGGAACAGGTTTTGTACAGCAAATAGATACTACACTTTTTCAAGAAGGAGATTATAGAATAAAAAGACGTGGTGATACGATTTATTTTCCCGTTCGGAGTGGATATTTTGGACTTACTAAGCAATTTGATTATAAAATTGTTCTTCCTCAAACGTTTACGGAAATTAAAATAACAGAAATTGTAATAGAGCAGATTCGCAGTTCGTGTGCCGGCAAAGTGCAGTGTGGCAATCCAATTATTTCTTTAAAAATTGATAATAACCTATACTACTTCAAAGAAAACGGTCATAATCTTTACATAAAAAAATAATTCAGATAACTTTTACTTCTGAATGAAGATTATTCCAAAACTTATATAACCACCGGGTATAAATTCATCTTTGGTAAATCCTGGCGCAATACCAACTCTGAATAAACTTTTTTTGTAGTATTTTCTGAACCCTGCATTTAAGCTTGCATAATAAGTTTTTGCAGAATAGTTAGGATAAGCAACCATGTTAGCAAAGCCTTTTTGATCATCACTAATTTAGTCAACAGATAAATAATTTAAGTCTCCTCCTAATTCAAAAAATTTATTTGTACTTCCAAAAAGATAATATCCTCCGCCGCCAACTGAAAGCAATTGTAAATAACGGCCAAGATTAGAGCCTATATCCACACGAAAACCACAATTTTTTGAATAGAACTTATGGTCATAGTTAAGGTTGTAGATAATGCCAGTCTTCCCTATTTCAAAAGATATAGCTTGTAGTTTATTATTTATTTTGAGCGTAAGCTATGTTTATAAAGGAAATAAAAAGAATGCTAAAAATAGCGCATAGAGCTTGGAAGGAATGATGGTTAAGATTGAAAAACTAATAATTTACTTAATCAGCAATCCCATTTTAATTCCCCAGGTTAAAGAAAATCCAGGACTTCTGCCGGCACGGGTATTAATGTAATTGAAAGCTCCCAAGTTGTCTTCATAAGGAGCAAATATAACTCCATCACCTTTTTTGTTGTCAAACCCGTAACCAAAACCCCAGTATCCATCTAACAGAAATTTGTCGCTGAAAACCCATTGCTTACCTAATTCAAGTTGCAACGCACCAAATGTTGTATTTGGTCTTTCCACAACGTAAGTATTATTTGATTTATACCGAAGCCGATCCTCGCTGTAATTACCAACATATACTATTGGCTTAACATATGCCCCTTGCATTAAATGATTAAACCTTGTACGGCCAAATAAAAAATCCGGTAACTTATTAAATTTATAACCAAAAGAAGCACTGATACCAAACTGGCTCCTTTTTTCTAACTGAACGTTATTCGCATAATAATTAAATCTCTGATTTTTACCTGCTCCTATTACGCCCAAAGTCACTTCATATCCTTTGCCCACTCCGGTACTTTTTTCAAACGAAATTTGAGAGTAGCCAATCAACGGACCTAGAAAATCAATTTTAATTGCTTTTGTTCTTTGCCCGATATATTGTTCAGGGTCTTTAATATCCGCTGTAAATTTCTCTACTTTACCATTTTCAAATTCTATTTTATTTATCCGGTCTTTTTCTAAAACATAAACCGGGTTATTATCATCTCCGGGAATTTTGTATTTGATATCAACAGTTCCTATTTCAATAACTTTAGCATTGATTGTTTTGCCATTTTTACGAAAAATTTTATCCTGTGCTTGCAATGCAGACACTCCTATAATTAGAGCAATAAGGCAGAAAACTAATTTTTTCATATTGTAGTTTTTATAATCGACACGAACATAATATAAAATGCTGCAAAACTTAAATGTTAAATGATGTTTACTTCTCTTTCTAAAGTCACTCCAAAATTTTTCTTCACCGATTGGATGATCTCTTCACTCAATTCAAAAATCTCCTGCCCGGAAGCTTCTCCGTAATTAACCAATACTAATGCCTGCTTTTCATAACAACCGGCTTCACCTTTTCTATATCCTTTCCAGCCGCATTGTTCTATCAACCAGCCCGCGGCCAGCTTTGTATATTCGTCACCAACAGTAAAACCAATTATATTAGGAAAAATTTGTTTTAATTCGTGGAATTCATGCCTGGGTATTTGAGGGTTCTTGAAAAAACTTCCTGCATTTCCAATCTCTTTCCAGTCGGGTAATTTTGAGCTACGAATATTAATTACAGCCTGCGCTATGGCCTGGATGGTTAATTCCTTCACACCCATTTTTTCGAGTTCCTGTTGTATAGCACCGTATGATGTATTAAACACAGGGATTTTGCGAAGACGGAAACTAACCCAGGCAATAACAAATTCATTTTTATACTTCCCCTTGAACACGCTTTCCCTGTATCCAAACTCACATTCATCTAAAGAAAATATTTTAAGCATTTTTTCATTGATATGATAGGCTTCCAGTTCGTGAAATACATCCTTAATTTCTACTCCGTAAGCGCCGATGTTTTGCATAGGTGAGGCGCCAACATTCCCTGGAATTAAAGAAAGATTTTCAACGCCTGCATAATTATTCCTGAGACAGTGCAAAACAAACTCATGCCAGTTGAGACCCGCACCGGCTTTTACATAAATGAAATCATCATCTTCGTCAATGATCTCAATACCCTTTATTTCATTTTTTAAAACAATGCCATCCACATCTTTTGTAAATAAAAGATTGCTGCCGCCGCCTAGAATGAGCTGAGAATTGAGAATTGAGAATTGAGAATTGAGAATTTCTTCAAGATTTTCTACAGAATTAAAGGTGGTGAAATATTTTGCTTTTACATCAATGCCAAATGTATTGTACGGCTTCAGCGAAAAATTTTCACGAATTTGCATGCATAGCAAAATACAGAAAAATTATGAGCGAGAGGATTGCAACTATTGTCGGCGCCACAGGCTTGATTGGCAATTATCTTTTACTGCAATTGATACGAGATGAAGGCTTCGCTATTATTCGTTTATTAGTGCGGAGTCCCTTTAAAAATGAAAATTCAAAAGTCGAGATAAAGCTGATAGATTTTAACGATCATGAATCATTTAAATTGGGTATAGACGGAAGTGACGTTGTTTTTTGTGCAGTGGGTACAACGCAAAAAAAAGTGAGAGGAGATAAAGAGGCTTATAGAAAAATAGATCATGACATACCGGTAAACGCTGCGAGATTTTGTAAAGAAACAGGATGCAATACATTCCTATTCGTTTCTTCTGTTGGAGCTGATGCAAAAAGTCAAAATTTTTATTTGCAGTTAAAGGGAGAAGTTGAAGATGAAATAAAAAAAATGCACCTGGAAACCGTTTCTGTTTTTCGCCCTTCGATTTTATTGGGTGACAGAAAAGAATCAAGACCTGGCGAACGCATGGGTCAAATAGCCATGCAAACTTTTTCTTTTATTTTGATTAATAATTTACGCAAGTACAAACCCATACATGCTAAAAATGTAGCGGCTGCCATGATATTCGCAGCAAAGCAACAAAAACCGGGATTTACAATTTATGAATATAATGAATTAATAAAAATGTAACCCATTTGCCTGTTTAAATTTAATTCCTAAAAATCCGTTTCATTATGTTCTTAATTGATACAGGAATTATTAGCGGGTTCTTTTCAAAGCTGCCAATTCCTATTGAGATAATTCCTCAATCAATATTTTCAGTTTTTTCAAATGCTTACCATAAGCACAGTTAAACATCCATTTTGCTGCATAATAGCAAAGTGGAATCACTACGAAAATGGTGATGCCTAATATTAATAACATCCGTGGGTTGTAAAAAAAAACTTCCACAGGGTTTTTCCGAACCTAAAGCACCCCCAGAATAAAACCACCTGTTACTGCGATTGGGTAAACAAACAGACTTGTTCTTTGTTGTATTGACCACCACTTTTGAAAACCGGTATAATTCTTTTCAAGTTCCTGTTTTAGAGAAAAGGATGGTGAAATAGTATCGTTTGTCCTAAGATGGATGATGAAGCGGAGCACCGTAATGATCAATAATTGTAAGGCCTGTTCGCTCAATCAACAATAACACTCTTTTTTTTACTTTCGATCACTTCAATATTGTAGGAGTAAGTATTATCGGCTATCTCTTTGTAGGCTTTCCAGTATTCAGCGTAAGACAAAAAAAAGCAGGCATATTTTATGCCTGTCATGGTTGTAAATTCAAAATAATTATGTTTTACTATGGTAATCTTATACGATCGCAAAGCGGTGACCTTTTTTCTTTAATTCTTCAATGTGCCACCAGCTTTTAAATGCTGCCTGATAATCTTTTATCTTACAGCATTTTTTTAAATACAGTCACCCCTTTGGTAAAGCCTTTTTGTTCTTCTTTTTTGGTATTGTTTCCATAGCTTATGAGTGATTTATTCAATTTACAATAAACTGTCAACTTTGAGACCGTTGCTGTTGTGCCGAAATCCAGGTGTAAGGTCATCACCCAAAAATGAATTATGTAAAGACTTGTGAGTTAAATACATATCGTTAGTATGAGTTCATTGACTTATTGAGATTGATTAATAAATGAAAAGAAGTCCTTATCTTTTTGCAAAACAATTTTATTTCTTATTTTCTAATCCCTTCTTGCTGTGACTTTTTATATAAATATTAAAGGCCTGCCTGCCAATGCCTGGATAAAAACTGCCATGACAATAACAAAATAAATTACAGACAAGGCAATGATTTGTTTTTTTGATTTAGCTATGTAATGGCCAAGCAACGGGAGCAATTGGAGTGAATGAAGGCCAAGAAAATGGGCAATGCGTAAGTCGCCATATTGAGTGCTCCACTTAGTTAAAGGCAAGCCGGGCCCACCATCCTGGGCGCCCACAGTATGTTTCATTAATGAAAGCATCAAACCACCTTCCAGAGAAAACAAAATAAAAAGCAAAATGCCTAAGCGAATGCCCCATACATAAGCATCAGGAATAAAAAAGTGTTTTTGGCGAAAAAAAGCAATACTGATGAGCATAAAGCTTATGGTGAACATATTGATAAAGAAGCCCATGAAATTGAAAATGATTAGGTCAGCAAGGGTGTTTGCGTTGTAATGAGAAGTAGTACCCGGATGGCTTGTAAGATAATGAGGCCATTTTCAAAAAACATGGTGATAATCAGCAGCCAGGAATAAAGCATTATTTTTTTTGCATCGTTTAAATAGTACAATAGCCAGCCCATTGTCAAAATCATTATTCCAACGGAGAAATAAAACTTCATTGGTTTCAGCCAGCGGTTTACATTCAAAATTTGTTGACTATCCACCTGCATGAGTATAAAGCAGATGATACCAACGGCTATATTAAGCAGTCCAAACCAAAAAGGTGGTTTGTTTCGTTGCTTTAATTCCAATATAAAATTCATAAAAGTTTAATTGTAATTAGCTGAAAAATAATTTCTTGTTTTTATAAGTCGTATCAGCAGGTAGACCAATAAACCCACTGGTCCCCACATAAAAGTAAAAAGCAAACAGGGTATTATCAACCAATGACTAATTTCATGTTTCACCGAATTCCTTTTTATCCAGGTACCCACCATCAAATCAAAGGCGAGGTAATGCACCCAACCGGCAGTGAGCAGTGTTTTATTTTGAAACAAAGTCTTCACGTCATCCAATGAGCCAAAACTTTTCATATCACCGGGATTGAAGGATGATGCAATAAGCCAGGCATACACAAGTGAAAGCAATGTGATAATAATACCGATGAGAAATTTATCAACTTCCAAAATAAAGGTAAAATGATAATTAACACAAACCAGCCAATTATGGCGATAGTGCTGCAAATCTGGAAGATAGAATCCGGTGTCATAAAAAATATTTATAATGAATAGGTAGATAAATCGCCTGTTGCCTCACTTTCTTTTTATTGCTTATGAAATGATCTGCGCAATTACTAAAATGACAAATGCTATTATTAAAATTATTGAAAGGTATCCTTGAAAAAAACGCCAAGCCTTCCTTTTCTTTTTCCAATTATCGTTGTAATCTTCTGTCCACTTGCCTGTTTGAATATTGACAGGAACATTGAAGACAACGGTTGTAATGATCATAGTTGCCAAAAGTATAACAGCCGCTATTCG
>MWVX01000512.1_pt1 | contig 12280 bp, 9 predicted proteins | sample 1047311 | NCBI WGS metagenome assembly MWVX01 (sample SAMN06349984, study PRJNA376086) | soil metagenome | isolation source: MtG-4 sample Antarctic (ecotone) soil | place: Antarctica | collected 2015-01-13
TTAATTACGATATGTGGCTTGGCTCTACGCCCTATATTTATTATACGCTTGATCGTGTGCATTCGCAAACAGATTTTAATTCCCGTGGTGGTTGGCTGCGTTTGGAACAATTTGGCGCAGGCATGATCACAGGCTGGGGTGTGCACCATATTGATATTGCACATTGGGGTATGAATACCGAATTGACTGGCCCGATAGAAGTAGAAGCAACGGCCAGTTTTCCTAAAGCAGGTTTATGGAATGTACATGGCGACTATGAAGCAAAAATGAAATATGCCAACGGTGTTGAAATGTTTTTGAGCAGCAAAAATCCCAATGGTATAAGGTTTGAAGGTAGTGATGGATGGATCTTTGTTTCCCGTGGCGATGTGGGTGTTACTTCATCTGATCCAGTAGCAAAAGAGAAAGCAAACAAGGCATTCAATGCAAGCGATCCAAAAATACTCACCTCTGTTATTGGTACTAATGAAACTCGTTTATACGAAAGCCAGGAACAACATGGCAATTGGCTTGATTGCATTCAAAAAAAGAAACCTACTATCAGCCCTGCTGAAGTAGCGCACCGTTCGTGCAGTGCCTGCCTGGTAGCGCACGCAGCAATGAAGACGGAAGGTAAATTGTATTGGGACCCGAAGAAAGAAATTTTTAAAGATAATGCAGAAGCAAATAAATTATTATCAAGGCCGCAGCGCTTTCCTTATGGAACGAACTATGTGAATAAAAAGAAAAATGCAATATGAAAAATGCCTTCCAGCTTTTCTTTTTAATTGTAATGGCCGGATGTGGCAGTGCTCAGCCTATTAATAAGTCAAATATCAATACGCCAAATAACAGTGAAATAAGATTGATAACCCTTGATCCGGGTCATTTTCATGCAGCCCTGGTACAAAAAACCATGTATCCAAATGTTGACCCCGTTGTGCATGTTTACGCACCGCAAGGTCCTGATCTGCAACTTCACGTTGATAGAATAAACAGCTATAATAACCGTAGCGAAAACCCTACTAAATGGAAACAAGAAGTTTACACCGGCAGCGATTTTATGCAACAAATGCTGCAGCAAAAGAAAGGTAATGTCGTTGTGATGGCTGGCAATAACGAAAAAAAAACAGACTATATTCTGCAGGCTGTTAACGCCGGTTTTCATGTACTGGCGGATAAACCAATGGCTATAGATAAACCCAACTTTGCTTTATTAAAAACTGCTTTTGCTGCTGCAGAAAAAAAGAAGGTTTTATTGTATGATATTATGACCGAAAGATATGAGATCACTACAATGCTGCAACGTGAGTTTTCTTTTTTGCCACAGGTATTTGGAGAACTTGAAAAAGGCACGGTTGATAATCCTGCTGTAACAAAAGAAAGTGTGCATCATTTTTTTAAATATGTTTCAGGAAGTATATTAACACGGCCACCGTGGTTTATGGATGTAACAAAGGAAGGCGAAGGGATTGTTGATGTAACCACTCACCTCGTTGACCTGGTGCAATGGGAATGTTTTCCGGAGCAGATCATCCGGGAAAAAGATATCAATCTTCTTTCTGCCCGCCGGTGGGCAACAGATATGAGCTTATCGCAATTCAATGCCATTACAAAATTAAATGGGTTTCCGGCCTATCTTAAAAAAGATGTAGTCAACGATACTATTTTAAAAGTATTCAGCAATGGTGAAATCAATTACCGGTTAAAAGGCGTACACGCAAAAGTTTCTGTCAAGTGGGCTTACCAGGCACCGGAGGGTGCAGGAGATACGCATAATTCCATCATGCGGGGAACGAAAGCCAACCTGGTAATACGGCAAGGTGCTGAGCAAAACTATAAGCCTTCTTTGTATATTGAACCGCTTGCTAGTAGTGATGCGTATGCAACTGCTTTGATGGATGGTTTAAAAACTATCCAGGCAAAACATCCCGGGATAGAATTAAAAAAAACAACAACCGGCTGGGAAGTGATCATACCAGAAAAATACAAGGAAGGACACGAAGCGCATTTCGCACGTGTTACAGAAAAGTTCCTGCAATACCTGAAGCAAGGGGCTTTACCTGCATGGGAAGTGCCGAATATGATTGCTAAATATTACACAACAACGCAGGCGTTGGAATTAGCCCGCCAAAGCGAAACGGCTGCTAAATAAAGACTAAGAGCACAAAAGAGAAAAGGAGGTGAAAGAGAGAGATTATTTGAATTCATCTTTTTTCTCTTTTGATCTCTCAGCTAAATAAAGTATAAAAAAACAAAAGAGAAAAAGAGGTAAAGGAAAGAGATCGTTTGAATTCAACTCTTTTTCTCTTTTCCTCTTTTGATCTCTTAGCTAATAAAATATGCAATACCCTAAACTACATTTTTGTCTTCTATTGATACTGATGACAAATCATTCTTTTTATACTGAGGCGCAACGCATTGCTACATTGGAAATAAAGGTTCCGAATGCAAACGGTTTGGCATTTCCCGTGCATGTTAACCTGGATTCTATCACCAGGCTGCCGGATAGTACATTACAATTAGTCAACGTGAGCGGTAAAAAAAGGATTCCTGTTGATTATCAAATTGACAACAATGGGCAAAGAAGTTTGCATTGGATGATTGCTCCACATGCGGGCAATGCTAATCATATTTTTGAATTAATAAAAAAAGTGGCACCACTAAAAAAGGAATTAGATATTCAAGCATTAAATGCCGATGGTTACCTGACTATTAGCAGCCATAACAAAAATTTGCTTCGCTACAATTATAAAACAATCTATCCACCTGCGGGTGTTGACACAGTGTATAAACGAAGTGGGTTCATCCATCCCTTATGGTCACCACGGGGGCAGGAACTATCCCGCATAAATGCGCCGGATCATTATCACCACTGGGGATTATGGAATCCCTGGACACAGGTGCTTTTTGAAAAAGATACGGTTGATTTCTGGAACCTCGCTAAAAAACAAGGTACTGTTCGTTTCGCAAATTTTATTTCTACAACAAATGGTTCTGTGTTTGCCGGATACAAGGCTTTGCATGAACACATCGTATTCCAAAAAACCGGTGAAGAAAAAATTGCTATTAATGAAGTGCAATCCATAAAAATTTATAAAACTGAAAAAGACCAGAATTATTACATTGCCGACATTACCATTAGTCTAAAATGTGCCGGCGAAAGTCCTGTACTGCTGCTGGAATACCGGTATGGAGGATTAGGACTTCGAGCCACTGAAGAATGGAATAAAGACAACAGCAAGGTTTTGACCTCCGAAGGAAAAAATCGTGCAGCAGCAGATGGCACAACTGCGAGGTGGTGTATGGTACAAGGTGCCGTAAACGGCGATCATGCAGGCTTGGTAATGATGTCTTACCCAACAAATTATAACTACCCGGAACCTCTTAGGGTATGGCCCGAAAACATGAACAACAGAGGAGATGTATTCCTTAACTTTTCTCCTACAAAAAATAAGAACTGGCAACTAGTACCGGGAAAAGAGTATCTGCTGAAATACAGGTTGCTGGTTTTTAATGACGCCTTTTCAAAGGAAAAAGCAGAAGCTGCATGGCAGCATTTTGCAGCGCCACCAACGATCACTATTAAAAAAAATCAACCATAATCATTATACATTTTTATATGAACATACTTCGCCGGATAATTTTTACTTTATGTTTTTTACTTTTTTTCTTTTGTGATAAAGCAGTTGCGCAAACTAATGTTAACTGGAAAAAAGTCGCTGTGTTGGTATATACAAAAAATGGCAAAGGATATGTACATGATAATATACCCAGCGCAGTTGCCAGTATTCAAAAATTAGGAAAGCAATATGGTTTTAAAGTAGATACTTCCGCTGATCCATCTGTTATGACAGAAAAAAACCTGGAGCGATACACCATGCTTATTTTTCCAAGCACCAATAATGATGTATTTGATACAGATGCGCAGCGGCTGGCCTTCAGGCGTTATATAGAAGCAGGTGGAGGATTTGTAGGAATACATTCTGTTACCGGCACAGAGCGTAACTGGAAGTGGTTTAAGATGATGATGGGAGGCACGTTTTCGTGGCATGCAAAATTTCAAAAATTTACAGCAAAAGTTATCGAGCCCTCACACCCTTCTATGCAAGGTTTACCTGCAATATGGGAAAAGGAAGATGAATTTTATTTTGCAAAGGAGCTATACCCCGGAACAAAAACAATATTAGTAAATGACATCTCCTCCTTAAACACAACAGATACAATTCAAAAGAATCTCATACTTAAACATGCAGGAACATTTGCTGAATTATATCCTGCTACATGGACGAACGATTTTGATGGCGGCCACACATGGTTTACAACTTTAGGCCATCATAAAAAAGATTATGCAGACCCGGTTTATATACAACATATATTAGGGGGCATTCGTTTTGTTGCGAGCCAGGTTAAAAAACTTGACTTCAGTAAAGCATATGCGGATTCAAGAGATACACCAGTAAGATATTAAAAGCATAACCTTCACCTACTATATCGTTATGAAAACTATTAGTCTATTTATATTTTCCTTTTTTCCTTTTTTGATAGCGTATACTCAAAAGATGGAGAGAAGTGATTTAGCTATTGCTAAAGGTCAGATGCCTAGCATTACTAAGGATAAAAGCAACAAGATCCATATTGTTTATGGCAGTGGTGATAGTATCATGTATATTTCTTCAAGGGACGGAAACTCTTTTGCATCGCCTTCTTTAGTTGCTGTTTTACCAAAGTTATTTGCTTCTGCTATGCGTGGTCCGCAGATAGCAGCTACAGTTAATGGACTAATCGTATCAGCGTGTACTAAAGACGGAAATATTTTTTCTTATAAAAAACAGACTTCGGGAAAATGGACAAAAGCAGTTAGAGTTAATGATGCTAAAGAAACAGCTAAAGAAGCACTAATGGGGTTAAGTGCCTCGTGGCATGCAAAATTTCAAAAATTTACAGCAAGAGTCATCGAGCCCTCACACCCTTCTATGCAAGGTTTACCTGCAGTATGGGAAAAGGAAGATGAATTTTATTTTGCAAAGGAGCTATACCCGGGAACAAAAACAATATTAGTAAATGACATCTCCTCCTTAAACACAACAGATACAATTCAAAAGAATCTCATACTTAAACATGCAGGAACATTTGCTGAATTATATCCTGCTACATGGACGAACGATTTTGATGGCGGCCACACATGGTTTACAACTTTAGGCCATCATAAAAAAGATTATGCAGACCCGGTTTATATACAACATATATTAGGGGGCATTCGTTTTGTTGCGAGCCAGGTTAAAAAACTTGACTTCAGTAAAGCATATGCGGATTCAAGAGATACACCAGTAAGATATTAAAAGCATAACCTTCACCTACTATATCGTTATGAAAACTATTAGTCTATTTATATTTTCCTTTTTTCCTTTTTTGATAGCGTATACTCAAAAGATGGAGAGAAGTGATTTAGCTATTGCTAAAGGTCAGATGCCTAGCATTACTAAGGATAAAAGCAACAAGATCCATATTGTTTATGGCAGTGGTGATAGTATCATGTATATTTCTTCAAGGGACGGAAACTCTTTTGCATCGCCTTCTTTAGTTGCTGTTTTACCAAAGTTATTTGCTTCTGCTATGCGTGGTCCGCAGATAGCAGCTACAGTTAATGGACTAATCGTATCAGCGTGTACTAAAGACGGAAATATTTTTTCTTATAAAAAACAGACTTCGGGAAAATGGACAAAAGCAGTTAGAGTTAATGATGCTAAAGAAACAGCTAAAGAAGCACTAATGGGGTTAAGTGCCGATGGTTTAAATGCCTATGCAGTATGGCTCGGTGTTAATGGCCGGAAAGGTCAAAATGTGTATGGCGCCAGATCGTCTGATGGTGGGAAGACATGGGCTAAAAATAATATGGTGTATTCTTCTCCTGACGGTACGGTGTGTGAATGCTGCAAACCCTCAGTTGCAATGAATGGAAATAAGGTGTATGTCATGTTTCGTAACTGGCTGAATGGAAACAGGGATTTGTATTTAATTAAATCTTCTAATGGTGGAAAATCTTTTGGACCGGCGCAAAAGCTAGGTATTGGAAGCTGGAAATTAAAGGGTTGTCCGATGGATGGCGGGGGCCTTGTTATTAATAAAAGGGGAAATCCTGAAACTGTATGGCGTAGGGAGGGAAAGATCTATACTGCCACTGATGATATGACTGAAAAAGAAATTGGTGAAGGACGCAGCTGTTCAATTGAAACAATAAATAACAAAAATATTTATGCCTGGACAGAAAAAGGAAATGTGATTTTTATGAAACCAGATGGCTTGAAAATAAATCTTGGGAAAGGAAGTTTGCCCTTATTGAAAACCCTTAATAATGAGCAGGTGATTTGTGTTTGGGAGCATGAAAAACAAATACAATCGTCTGTCATTGAATTATAGCCTACACAAATATTTTGGTCTTAAAATTCCCTACAGGGTTTTATGGCTAATTTTAGAACCATCTAATTAGACCTGTTTCACTCGTAACTTGAATCTATCAAATCGACATCAAATAGCTGACTATTAGAATTAATTACATTCAATTTAAAAAATTACCATGTCCATTTCAAGAAGATATTTTTTACGGAATACTGCTCTTACAACAGTCGGGGCCGGAATTGCAGCAGCAGTACCCATGGAAGTTTTAGCTCAGTTGCGAAAAACTATTTCCCATGCAAAAAAAATAAATGTGGGAGTGATAGGCTGCAAGGGACAAGGCTGGAATAATATTACTTCGATGCTCAAACTTCCCGAAGTAAATTGTGTTGCTTTATGCGATATTGATGACAACATTTTAAATAGTCGCAAGGCTGACCTGGAAAAAATAAATAATCGCCCTACACTTTATAAAGACTATCGAAAATTGCTCGAGAATAAAGATGTAGATGCAGTAATCATTGCTACACCCGATCACTGGCATTGCCTGCAAATGATAGATGCATGTGCTGCGGGGAAAGATGTGTTTACAGAAAAGCCGCTATCAAATTCAATTATCGAAGCCCAATTAATGGTAAAAGCCGCCAGCAGGTACAACCGGGTAATACAAGTAGCGCAGCTTGGGAAAGGAAGTTTGCCCTTATTGAAAGCCCTTAATAATGAGCAGGTGATTTGTGTTTGGGAGCATGAAAAACAAATACAATCGTCTGTCATTGAATTATAGCCTACACAAATATTTTGGTCTTAAAATTCCCTACAGGGTTTTATGGCTAATTTTAGAACCATCTAATTAGACCTGTTTCACTCGTAACTTGAATCTATCAAATCGACATCAAATAGCTGACTATTAGAATTAATTACATTCAATTTAAAAAATTACCATGTCCATTTCAAGAAGATATTTTTTACGGAATACTGCTCTTACAACAGTCGGGGCCGGAATTGCAGCAGCAGTACCCATGGAAGTTTTAGCTCAGTTGCGAAAAACTATTTCCCATGCAAAAAAAATAAATGTGGGAGTGATAGGCTGCAAGGGACAAGGCTGGAATAATATTACTTCGATGCTCAAACTTCCCGAAGTAAATTGTGTTGCTTTATGCGATATTGATGACAACATTTTAAATAGTCGCAAGGCTGACCTGGAAAAAATAAATAATCGCCCTACACTTTATAAAGACTATCGAAAATTGCTCGAGAATAAAGATGTAGATGCAGTAATCATTGCTACACCCGATCACTGGCATTGCCTGCAAATGATAGATGCATGTGCTGCGGGGAAAGATGTGTTTACAGAAAAGCCGCTATCAAATTCAATTATCGAAGCCCAATTAATGGTAAAAGCCGCCAGCAGGTACAACCGGGTAATACAAGTAGCGCAGTGGCAACGAAGCCAGGATCATTTTAAAAATGCAATTGAGTTTGTACAATCAGGAAAGCTGGGAAAAATAACAATGGCAAAAACATGGATGTGCCGTGGCGGCACTACAGCATTAGTGCCCGTTCCCAATGAGCCTGTGCCGGCAGGTGTTGATTATGAAAAGTGGTTAGGGCCTGCTAATAAAAAACCATTTAATAAAAACCGTTTTCATTATGAGTTTCGCTGGTTTTGGGATTATGCCGGCGGGCTAATGACAGACTGGGGTGTACATTTAATTGACATGGTGCTGCTGGGCATGAAAGCAGACGTTCCTGTATCTGTAGTAGCATCTGGCGGCAAATTTGTTTTTCCGCAAGATGCCCGTGAAACACCCGACACTCAAACTGTTGTGTATGACTATGGAAATTTTCAAATGACGTGGGAACACACCATGGGATTTGCCAATGGTAATTACGGGCTGCAGCATGGCATTGCTTTTTTAGGTGAGAAAGGCAGTTTGATTCTTAATCGTACAGGGTGGGATGTTCGCCCGGAAAAGGAGAAGGATGTTTTGAAAATGGAGGCGGTTGCGTGGCAGGCAAGAACAGATAATGGTTTAGACAAGCATACCGCTAATTTTATTGACGTAGTGCAATCAAGAAAAATGGCCGATCTTAATTGTTCCATTGAAGCCGGCGCAAAAGTTGCCATCAATGCGCACATGGGCAATATTGCACAAAGAACAGGTGAGAAGATTTTTTGGGATAAGGAAAAAAATAAATTTACTTCTGCTAAAGCAAATGAACTACTCGTACCGGTTTATCATAATGGATATAAGTTGCCAAAACTATAGTTACATAATTCACATTGATCTTCCATCAATGATGAATGACAAGCTTGCAGGGAACTTTTATATGATGCGAAATTCCTTTCTCTTCAGATTCCTGTAACGCTATATTTCTAAAAACTAATTGAGCCGCTTCCATTCCCATGGCAAAAGAATTCTCCTCGATAGAAGCAGCAGGTTTATGATCGAGATATTGAAATAGAGGCAGGTTGCCGAAACCGGCAAAATCAATTTTATTAAGCTGCTTTGGAAATTTCTTTTTAAGATATTCAATTCCATCAAGGCTAATGTAGTTTTTAAAAGTAAAAATTGCCGTTGGCGGAGATTTCATTTTCATCAGGAGATTCATTGCTTTATAAGTACTGTCAGGAGTAAAGTCAACAACTTTACAAAGGGAAGCATCATAGGGGACATGATGTTTTTGTAGCGCTTTTTTATATCCTTCAAATCTTATTTGGCTTACTTGCATGGATACTGGTCCCATAAGGTGGCCGATACGTTTATGCTTTTTTTTAATTAAAAACTCTGTTGCCTTAAAGGCACCTCCCTCATTGTCGGCTGTTACATAATTAAAATAATCATCTTTGGGGGGGCGGGCAAAGAAAACTACTGGTATGCCGATATCTTCCAATTTCTGAAATGGAGACATATCATTTGTGTTTTTTGTGATGGCAACAATCAAACCGTCTACCCTGTTTCGCTTCATTAAGTCGACAATTTTTTCTTCGTTCGCGGGGTCTTCATGTGATTGCGAAATGATCACATTATATTTTTCCATTTCAGCAATTTTTTCAGCACCGTTAATGGCTAACACATAAAATTGGTCCAGCATGCTGGGAATGATAAGTCCAATTGTAAAGGTTTTACTTAATTTGAAATGACGGGCCGCTTCGTTGGGAACATAATTCCATTCTCCGGCAAGTTTATGTACCCGCTTTCTTGTTAATACACTTATAGACAAATCGCCACTAAGTGCTTTTGAAACCGTAGATACAGACATGTTTAACTTACCCGCAATGTCTTTTAATGTTACTCCTCTTTTCATCATAGATCAATTAGAAACCTTTTCAAGAAAATGACCAGAAAACAAATATTCTTTAATGATTTCAATCGTTGTAGTAGCCAATTTAGCGCTGTTTAGCTATACCAGCACATTTTCATTCACTAAATTAGAATACTTTAGTGAACAGTATTGACTGCTATTTAATTAATTCATTTTCAAACGATTGCTATGACCCTGAAACAATTGATTTTTGTGATCATTGGTTTTTTTCTGCTACTGTCATTTGGCATTACTGCAACAGCGCAAAACACAACTATAACAGGTAAGGTTACCGATACTGAAGGTATTCCACTGGAGAATGTTTCCGTGTTAGTAAAGGGAACGAATATTGGAACTACTACTCTCGCCAATGGAAGTTATCAGGTAAGTGTAACAAAATCTTCCGGCAACATACTCATATTTTCCTATGTTGGTTTTCCAGATAAAGAAATCACACAGGCGCAGGGAAATGTTATGAATGTGCAACTGGAAAGATCAAATCAATCCCTGGATGCAGTTGTTGTAGTAGGATATGGGACGCAGAAAAGAAAAGATATTACCGGCGCAGTGGTTTCAATTGATAAACAGCGATTGGAAAATTTACCTAATTCAAATTTTGCACAAGCGCTCGAAGGTGCTTTGCCTGGTGTTTCGGTAAATACTAATGGGGGCGGAGCAGAAGGTAATTCTGTTAGTATACTTGTAAGGGGACGAAAATCTGTTTTCCCCGCAGCGTTTCAAACATAAATTTGCTCTTATAAATAACATATTTTGTATTATGGTTATGATAATTTACCAATATTAAAGGCTAACTGTATTTCATTTTTTTTTATTTCTAAACGATTGCTATGGTAGTAAAACAATTAAGTTTCGCGTTTGTATGTTTTTTTCTGCTCTCCATTATTCCTGTTGATGCGTTAGCACAAAACACAATAATAACAGGAAAAGTTACGGATGAGAATTCCAACCCTTTAGAAAATGTTTCTGTAATAATAAAGGGTACAGGCATTGGAACAACTACTAATGCTAATGGTTCTTACCAGTTAAGTGCAACTAAGCCTTCAGGAAACATAATTGTATTTTCTTACGTAGGGTTTCCAGATAAAGAAATCACACAGGCGCAGGGAAATGTTATGAATGTGCAACTGGAAAGATCAAATCAATCCCTGGATGCAGTTGTTGTAGTAGGATATGGGACGCAGAAAAGAAAAGATATTACCGGCGCAGTGGTTTCAATTGATAAACAGCGATTGGAAAATTTACCTAATTCAAATTTTGCACAAGCGCTCGAAGGTGCTTTGCCTGGTGTTTCGGTAAATACTAATGGGGGCGGTGCAGAAGGTAATTCTGTTAGTATACTTGTAAGGGGACGAAAATCTGTTTTAGCCAGTACTGCCCCTCTTATTATATTAGATGGGATTCCTTATAATGGGAGTATATCTGATATTAATCCATCTGATATTGCGTCAATTGATATTTTAAAAGATGCATCAGCAGCAGCCATTTATGGATCACGTGCAGCCAATGGAGTAATCTTACTAACTACAAAAAGGGGAACCAGCGGAAAGCCTGTTATATCTTACGATGGTTTTACCGGCATACAAGAAATTTCTAATCTGCCTCCTGTTTTGCAGGGTGAGGAATTTTACAATTTTAAAGTAACACGCGAAGGACTTGGAGCTGTTACCCTATCGGAAAGGGCTATTTACAATTCAAAAAATTTTGCAAACTGGCTTGATTTAGCAACCCGTAAAGGATTTAAACAACAACATACTTTAAGCGCACGTGGAGGTAGCAATAATTTTAAATACTACGCCTCCTTAAGTTACCTTGATGTAAAAGGTGTTGCTTTGAACGATCGCTATCAAAGATTTTCTTCCAGAATAAATTTAGAGGCTAACTTAACTTCCTGGTTAACCTATGGTACCAATACACAATTATCCTATAATGATAGAAGTGGTTTGCCCGCCACATTTTCGGGAGATTATGGAGCATATACTTTTAACCCGCTTACAACTCCCTTTGATTCGTTGGGTAACCCTACCATTTACCCATGGCCAGACGATAAATATTTTGCTAATCCCCTGGCGCCTACTTTAGCAAAAAGCATTGATAATACTTACAAAGTTTTTACAACAAATTACCTTCAAATCAAACTTCCATTTATTCCTGGATTAAGTTACAGGTTGAATACCGGTATGGATTACCAGGGCAGAACTATAAACACCTATTATGGTAGAAATACCCGAACCGGCGCACAAAATAACGGTAGTCTTTCTCAAACTAACAGTATTGTAAGAAACTATACGCTTGAAAATATATTGAATTATGATCGCTCATTTAATAAACACACTTTCGGCCTTACTGCATTGTATGGTTATGAGTATCGTAATACAACATCTAATACATTATCTGCAGAAGGATTCCCCAGTGATGTACTAACTTTTTACCAGGCTAACGTAGCCTCCTTTTCAGTTCCAAGAACTTCATTCGAAAAAGAAACCCTCATTTCGCAAATGGCCCGTTTAAATTATAATTATGACAGCAGGTATTTGGTTACATTAACAGCCCGTAGAGATGGTTACTCTGGATTTGGTGA